>OMCH01000010.1_pt1 | contig 141413 bp, 113 predicted proteins | sample 1674341 | NCBI WGS metagenome assembly OMCH01 (sample SAMEA103958164, study PRJEB25191) | human gut metagenome | biome: human-associated habitat [ENVO:00009003]; feature: intestine environment [ENVO:2100002]; material: feces | place: Germany | collected 2013/2015
AATGAAAACAATCGGTTAAATGTATCATGAGATGGAATTCCTTGGAAGTCTTTTATCCGTTCTCTGAAAAAATCTTCCCGTGCACGACCAAATTCCGATACCTCATTCCAGCTTTCGGCTCCACATAAAACAGCGGATATTGTAATATAAAAGATACTTTCCAAACTATATTTTTTCAAATGATCTCTACGAGGATCTGATACTTTTTCTAATATAGAGAATATTTCCATTACTTCTTTGATTTTTATTATTATCCCTTTGACTCTCTAAAGATAAATACTTTTTAAAAGGTCTGGAAATTTGTAATGCGTCAGCCCTGAAAATAATGGGAATTTATATTTTTGACATATGTCGTAAAGCTTTTCTATATATGTGATAAAGCTTTACCACAATAGTAGTAAAGCTTTTTGACAGATGTCAAACAATTACTTTGTCGTATGATTTCGGTCAATTCTTCCCGACTATCTGTCTATAAAATAAGACTGAATAAATAAAATTATTTATCTTTGCCATAACAGGAATCAATCTAAAACGGATATGGAAAAGATACGAATCGTTATATGCCTGATTATTCTTTTATGGAATACCCCTGGTTTTTGTTCAGCCCAAGGCAGTACCCAGCTTAAAGTCGGCGCTGAGCGAATCGAAGTGGTAACACGGCTCCTGAAAGATAAGCGAGTCGGACTGGTGGTTAATCAGACTTCTTGTCTGGGTGAACAGCAACAACATTTACTGGATGTCTTGCTCGAACGCGGAATCGATGTCAGATGTGTGTTCGCTCCCGAGCATGGTTTCAGAGGAACGGCTGATGCCGGAGAGAAGGTAAAGGACAGTAAAGACATCAAAACCGGTATTCCTATCGCTTCAATTTACGGAAAGCATAAAAGTCCGACAGCTTCGCAACTGAAAGATATAGATGTCGTCGTCTTTGATATACAAGATGTAGGAACCCGCTTCTATACGTATATCAGTACGATGCATTATGTGATGGAATCATGCGCTGAAAACAAGAAACAGTTTATCGTGTTAGATCGTCCGAATCCGAATGACTTTGTGGATGGACCGATCCGGCAAGATAAATTCAAATCATTCGTCGGAGTTGATCCGATTCCTTTATTGCACGGCCTGACAGTTGGCGAATTGGCTTGGATGATCAACGAAGAAGGTTGGTTGAAGACCGGAAAGAAATCCTGTAACCTGCATATCGTCAAGGTCGAGAACTGGAAACATGGTGATCCGTACTGGTTACCGATCAAACCTTCGCCCAACTTACCCAACGATCAGGCGATCCGGCTTTATCCGTCACTCTGTTTCTTCGAAGCAACACCATTCAGTATCGGGCGCGGCACCTATCATCCTTTTCAAATGATCGGTTATCCGGATGAGAAATATGGAGACTATACGTTCACACCTGTTTCACTGCCGGGCTTTGATACCAACCCGTTGCAGAAAGACAAGCTATGTTATGGAATCAACCTACAGGAATATCCTTTTGAAGGAGGTTTAACACTGCGTTTCGTCTTGGATTTTTACCAGAAGACAGGAAAGAATACCGACTTTTTCTTCTCACGGGCCAAGTGGTTTGACCTGTTGGCAGGAACCGATAAACTCCGTCAGCAAATCATCGACGGACTTACAGAAGAGGTAATAAAGGCTTCTTGGCAGGAGGAATTGAAGGTTTATAAAGAAATGCGTAAAAAGTATTTACTTTATCCGGATTATAACGAATAAACTAGGAAACGAGAAAACAAGTTGACGAGGAAACAAGCCTTGTCAACTTGTTCCCTCGTCAACTTGTCAACTTAATTTATTTCTTCAACAGAAATACAACATTACCTTCGCCATCCACCAACTGAGCTTCGTTGGCATTTGCACCGGCTTTAACGCCTTTTACTGATTCAAAAGACTGCAGAATCTTTGTCTCTGTATCCATATCCGGACAGGCCATCATCGTAGTCATTCCCTGAGCGATGGAAAGAGCCGAAGCATCTTTTTCATCCACCGTTACAGCGGTGTTGAAGATATTACATCCTGCATTACCATGCAATTTGTTTTCCTTCATGTCAAACTCCATGAAAGGTGTATTCTCTGCTGTTACCTTTTCACCTTTTACTTCTACAATATTCCACTTTCCTTCCAATTGCTGAGCCGTCATTTTGGCATTTGAACATGCAACCAATGATCCGATAAAAGCCGGAATCATCAAAGCAAACATAAAAAACTTTTTCATATTCTCTCTTCTATTTGTATTATCAAATTTCATTTACCTATATAGACGGGAAAAGCGGGTCAGATGTTCACCCGCTTCCTTATATTTAACTCTAATTAATATTTAATAGAGTCACATTTCAAGAGGTAGCACAATGATGATCCAGCTCATGGATAATCGCTTTATTAATAAAATCGTTGATGGTCGTACCTGTACTATTAGCAAAACTGGCAACTCGCGCATGTAATTCAGAAGGCATACGGAGATTAAGACGCCCACTAAATGGTTTCCTGGGTTCTACTCCTTCAGCAATACACCCGGCAATATAATCATCTATACCTGCCTCAAAGTCACTACGCAATTCATCTAACGTTTGTCCTTCATAAAGGATTACATCTTGAGACATGCCTATCACTTTTCCCAAAAGGCAATTATCTTCTTTACTGTATTCGACAGTACCTTTATATCCTTTATATTCCAAATAATCCATAACTGCTATTTTAATAATCCCCGATCTAATAAATGCTGATAAATCGCCTTCATCATCCAATGCTTCATAATACTTCCTATATCTATAAATTGGCCTGTTTCTTCATTCTTAAAGCGAATGCGAGAACCAGATGTAGCCCCTTTATTATGTTTTTCATACCCAAAGATACGAAGCAATACTAAAGTTTCTTCAAATGTAAAATCTTTAGGCAACTTCTTGAATCGTTCAACCAGTTTTTCTTTTGATCCCATCCAATTCGTATTTTCACAAAGATACTAAAATTAGTACCAAACACAATCATTTCCTCTTAAAATTCCTTTTAGAAAATCTGGTTATCGAATCAAGTTCCGTTGTTTCCATTTCTGTGTACGCCAACGAAGAGCCAGGACAACTCCGCGGGAACTTTCATCCAAAGCCAAGCCGACCCAGATACCGGCAAGGCCCAAGCCTAAGGCAATACCCATGAAATAACCGAAAGAAACAGCAAAAACCCACATGCAGACAATTTCGATCAGGACCGGAACAACGACATCGCCTACAGAACGAAGGCAGAAAAGGAACATCAATACCGTAGCTCGCCCGTGTTCCAGGAATACATCGATCAGCAATGCGCTCATGGCTATCTCGATAATCGATTCATTCTCGGTAAAACATCCCAATAGAAAACGACCACATAAATAAACACCCATACTAGCTACAAAGGTGATCATCAACGAACGTTTCCAAGCATACCAACTTAGGATGTATGCTGCTTGTTTCTTGCCGGCTCCCACCAGATTACCGGTACAAACGGAAGTCGCACTGGCCATGGCCAAAGAGAATATATAACCGATAATCACAATATTCATGATATAAACCCGGGCAGTCAATACTTCATTCCCTAACATATTGATGAAATAGACCACACAAACCTGAGCTGCATCGTAAGAAATCTGCTCGGCAGCCGAAGGCATTCCTACTTTCAGGACATCCCGGAGCTTATCAAAAGGAAACGGACGGAAATAGGCCAAAGGCATCCGATGAATCAAACGCTTAAATAAGACAAAGAAAAGAAAGAGCATGCCTAAGCCTCTGCAAACAGAGGTTGAAATGGCCGCTCCCTGTATTCCCATTTCCGGAAATCCGAAATGCCCGTAAATCAATGAATAGTTACCTATGATATTGAAGATATTAATCAAGCATGTTACTTGCATGGCATAATTCGGCTTGTTGGCCGCACGCAACACAGCTGAAACAGTAAAGCTGATAGCCTGAAAGAAACCGAAACCACCGACAATCTGCATATAGGTTACTGCCATAGGCATCAGATTCGGACGAATATCCATCCAGACCAGCATCTGTTTTCCACCGAAAGTAAGCAGGGCACTAATAATTATACCGATAATAGCATTGAAAAGCAAGGACACACCAACCACCTGTGTAAAACTCTTGGTGTCTTTTGCGCCAAAATATAAGGCACACATGACCGATGTTCCGACTGCCGTTACATTAAACAACAGGAAAACCATATTCAACAGCTGATTGACAACCCCGGCAGCTGCCACCGCATTATCTGAATAATGGCTCAGCATCAACGTATCGACTACGCCCAACGTCAGAATCAATAAGGTTTCAAGGAAAATCGGACCGGTCAGTTTCAGCAACTTGCCTCGTAGTCCGTTCGGATAATGTAAACGTCTTATCTTCATGCCCACAAACAGTTTGTATTTCGAGCTGCAAAGATACAAAGACGTTATCTGCCGACATTCATATCCGCTCTGATTTCCTCTTCTGGAAAATCATTAGTTGATTTCTGTCAAAAGTTTTCCCAAAAGGTTCGAATTATCCCAGTCATGAATCTTACAGGTACTTTCCAAACAATAATAAAAAAGCTGTTCCTTTTCAGAAGCCCATACGCCCTGAAAAGAAACAGCCGATTGAATAACACGCAACTAATTTATATATATAATTAACACAACTGCCTCATAGCCAGGTTTTGTAATTCTTATAATCTATATTCACACTTCCTATGTATCGTATCTACCGATCGAGCGCCCCAAAGACTTCTTAGATCTCGTCACCCATCGCTTTCATGTATTCTTTCCAAAGATCATCAACATGCTGATCACGACCTAAAGCATATTGAATGCCACCTTCAAAAGACCAAGGTATGACTTCCAGCGTACTTCTGTTGAACTTACGAAGAAAATCCCTATCCTTATTTTCGGTCAACCACGCCAAGAAGAAACCTGTCGTACGATAACCATCCATATAATGACCACCTTTTGGCCGATCTTCAGGAGTAAAGCAACCATTCAACAAACGAACAGCATCAGCCACACCTTCAATCATCGCCCAAAAAGTCTTGTTAGTTCCATAACTTCCAATTCCCTGCGGCTCCAATTGGAATCCATGCGTCAACTCATGATACAGAACACCACGTGTTTCGTAATCAACCTTCGCAGTATCTCCTTCACCAAAGCTTTTCTCTATCCATTTTGTACTATACTCAATTGTGATTGCTGGAGGTGCTCCGTCTTTGGCCGAAACGCCATCATATTCTCTCAATTTATAATGGATACATTCAATGCCCGGAATACTGTCTTCGGGTGAAAAATATAATGTAGCCAACACTTTACGAGCCTGCTCGGTAATATATGTATCCGGATCCGGAATAATTGCCTTGTAAATCGCCGCACCCCGTGTTTCAGGCGATAAAACCTGAAAGTCAATCTGACCGACATCATAATTATCCCAAGTCGCAGAAACGGTTTCTTTCGTCTCTTCTGTGGTATTCGACTGACAAGAGATACAACAGCAGCATGCCAGACTAAAGAAACATGATAGTAAAAATCGACTTTTCATTTTCTTATATAATAGATTAAAAACACACTCACTATACCTTTATTCAGCTTGCGTCAATGAATACGGCTGATTGTCGCCTGTAAACAAACGCTTCTTGTTCGGCTTCGGACTCATTTCAAATTCGAGAACACCACCATTCATAATATCCTGCTGGGTAATAAAACCTTTATCATACGGTTTTCCGTTCCACTTCACCGACTTGACGTACCGGTTTTTATCGCTCACTTTCGGAGCCTTCACCTCAAAAGTCTTACCATTTTCCAGATTCAGTTTGATATAAGGCAGATAAGGAGCGCCCAATACATATTGGTCTGTTCCCGGACAAACCGGATAAAATCCCAAAGCCGAGAAGATATACCAGGCAGACATCTGTCCGCAGTCATCATTACCGCACAAACCGTCAATATTGTTCCGATACATCTTGTTCATGATCTCACGTTGCCAGTATTGTGTTTTCCAAGGATTGGAAGTCCAGGCATAAAGGAACGGTATATGATGACTCGGTTCGTTTCCTTGCACATAACCACCCAACAAACCTTCTTTGGTGACATCTTCCGTCTGAGCAAAGAATTCTTCCGGTAAATGCATCGTAAACAAAGAATCCAATTTCGCTATAAAAGACTTCTCGCCACCCATATTCCGAATCAATCCATTCACATCTTGCGGAACATAGAACGAATAATTCAACGCATTACCTTCAATAAATCCCTCACCATGCGTACTCAGCAAATTAAAGTCCTTCTTAAAGGAACCATCCTTCAACTTCGGACGAGCATAGCCAATTGACGGGTCAAATACCTGGTTGTAATTAGCCGCCCGTTTCTTGTATGTTTCAGCAACCTGATCATCTCCGGCACGAAGTGCTGTCTGATAAATCGTCCAGTCATCATAGGCATATTCCAATGTCAACGAACCGGCACTTCCATTCCGTTCCAACGGGACGTATCCTTTTTCCATATATTCCTTGATTCCATCCAAATAAGGAATTGTAGAACTATTGATCATAGCCGCCAAAGCCTCTTCTTTGTCGATCGGCAATCCTTTGGCTATTGCATCAGCCAATACGGATACAGAATGATACCCAATCATACACCAGTTTTCATTCGCCATATGACTCCAGATAGGCAATATCTTATGTACACTTTGTTCGGCATGTTTCATCATCGACTTGGCAATATCCGTATTGACCTGTCGGTTGATGATGTTAAACAAGGGATGTAATGCCCGATAAGTATCCCAAACAGAGAAAACCGTATAGTTGGTAAAGCCATCAGCTGTATGAATATTCTGATCAATTCCACGATACAGACCGTCTACGTCTGTATAAACACACGGATTGATCATCGTGTGATACAAAGAAGTATATAACATAGACAACTGATCATCATTGCCATTTGCGTCGATCACAGAAAGAGCCTTGTTCCAAGTGTTCGAAGCCCGGCTGGCCAATTCATCAAACCCGGCAGATGCAGCTTCTGCCTGCAAGTTCTTCAATGCACCGGCTGTACTTACTCCCGACAAAGCAACCTTTACTTCCAGCTCTTGAGAAGCTTTCGGATCAAATTCGAAATAAGCAACAATCTTCCGGCCGCCTATATCCGGGAAATTCTCTTTCATATTGAATTTTCCATAACCTCCCCGATAATTCACCTTGGCTTTTTCTTCACAACCGTAATGAACGATAGGTTTGGAGAACGAGATCGCAAAATAAGTATAATTCGTACGAGCCCAGCCATTGGTAATCCGGTAACCGGTCAGTAACGTATCATTTTCTACCCGCAAACTAGCCCATAAAACTTTTCCGTCATAATTATAAATACCATGAATCAGGTCCAAAATGATACGTTGCTCTTTTGTTTGTGCAGGATAAGTATATTTATGAATGCCCACACGCTGAGTCGTAGTCAACTGGGCTTTCACCCCATAATCACTTAATAAGACTTCATAGTATCCAGGTTTGGATACTTCGGTATCATGTGAGTAACGCGAACGATAACCGCCATCCGGATTGGTAGCCGTTCCCGGATTCAGTTTCAATGCTCCGGTTGTAGGCATAATTAAGATATCACCTAAATCCGAATGTCCTGTTCCACTGAAATGAGTATGACTGAAACCGACAATACTACTATCCTTATATTGATAACCGGCACAATATTCGTATGCCCGTGGCTGATACTTTCCATCTACGTTATGAGGAATCGTATCTGTATCCGGACTTAATTGAACCAATCCAAAAGGAACACAAGCGCCAGGGAAAGTATGTCCCATACCATTTGTTCCAATAATCGGATTCACCCGTTCAATAACGGACGACTGAGCAAAAGCCACAACCGAACAAGCTGCTGCCAACAAAGAACCAATTAATTTTGAATATCTCATATTACCGCTCGTTGATTTAAGAATCATTTCAACGGCAATATTAAGCGCTTTTTCAAAGATAATAAGGAACAAAATCGACCATGATAGTATCAAAATTTATCCTAGTGTCATTTTTGACACAATTTATGCAGACAACAACACTCTACTCATTCCCAATCTTTTGATTCATGCTGCGATAGTCTTTGGGTGTTACCTGATACTTCCGGGAAAACTCTTTATAGAAATACGACTTATTCGTATTTCCGATAGCATACAAAATCTCCTGTACACTCATATTCGTAGTAACTAGCAATTGAGCTGCGTAAGACAATTTACAATCCTTGATGTAATCAGAAGGTGTCATATCTGAAATCTTCTTGAAGCGACGATACAATGAGCGCGTATTCATGTGCAACTGCTCAGCAATAAACTCCGGACGCAAACCTTCCTGATTCATGTTTGCCTTGATAATGGCTGTTACCTTTTCCAGAAACTCTTTATCCTCCTGGTGCATCAACTGTCCTCCAGAGAACTGGAATGCACTTTCCGGAGAATAATAATACTCTTTCATCGTTTCCCGATTGGATACCAAACGGTCAACAGTCGACTTCAGGACTACCGACGAGAAAGGCTTTGTCAAATACGCATCTGCCCCACGATTCAGCCCTTCGGCCTGTTCCTTTTCGGAAATCATGGCAGACACAATAACTACCGGTATATGGGATAAATATTTATCCTGTTTCAAGGTAGTCAGCAAATCCAGTCCGTTCATGCCCGGCATCATAATATCTGTAATCAGCAACACAGGTGTTTCCTGTTTCAGAAAAGCCAAAGCAGATGTAGCCGAATGCTCTACATGTACCCGATAGTCTGAAGATAAGACATCCGAAATCATCCAAGTGATGTCTTTATGATCATCTACCACCAATATCAGTTCTTTCTGCTTTGTGTCTGCCTGAACAGGAGTTTCTTCCGGTTCCAATTCTTCCGGTAAAGCCGATTCTTCCAACGGTTGCGCCGGCAAAGAAACGATAAACTCGGCATATTGCCCTTCTTCACTTTCTATATCAATGTAACCTTTCAGCAACTGAACCAAATTAAAGCAGATAAAAAGTCCCAATCCGGTACGCATTTGCATAGAAGTGGCAGCACCGGCCTCCTCATCTTTGAGTAAATAATACCGGTCGAAGATATGTTCTCTCTCTTCCTGAGGAATTCCTTTTCCCGTATTATAAACCCGGAAGACCAAGATTTCATTTTCTATGGCTGCCGAAACCCGAATTTCTCCACCTTCCGGAGTATATTTAAAGGCATTAGACAACAGGTTGGAAAAGATCTTCTTTACCAACAGTATATCCGTATTCCAATTTAATCCGGAAGCAACTTGTAAGTGGAAATGAATCTTGCGTTGTTCGATCAATGCCTCAAAACGTTCACACTCATGCTGCAAGAAGTCGGATATCGAAGCCGGAGCAAACTTCACATTCCGGAATCCATCATCTTCCACCTTACGGAAGTCCAGAATTTCCTGTATCAGATGATTTAGTTCCAATACATTTTCCCGGAGAATCCGACTATATGACTGTAACTTCGAATCTTTCCGCTGTGCAGAATATTGCTGCAGGTAATCATCCACTCCCGTAATCAAGGTTAACGGAGTACAGAGTTCATGAGTGATATGCGTGAAGAAGTTTAGTTTCGCTTCATATAACTTCTGCTTCTGCTTTTCATCCATCGCCTGTAAGATCACTTGTTGCTTGCGACGTAACTGCCTCCGATACAAAAGATGTAGGAAGAACAACAGTAGAATAGCCAGAAAACCATATCCTACCTTCGCATAGGTAGTCTGATACCAAGGCGGCAAGACCGTAATTGGCAAGACATATTCTTTGTCGGTATAATCAGAAACACCTAATCGGAACCGAACCTTCAACCGATAATCTCCAGGAGGCAGCCACGATAGTGTAATCTTATTTCCCCGACGCAGTTCATTCCATGACGGACTGAAGCCTTCCAGACAATAGGCATACTCATAATTACCGATATTAATATAATCTGGCACGGCAAACGAGACTTGAATTTCACGTGTATCATGAGCCACACGGAGTCCTTTCCGCACCAAAGAACTGTCTAGAGGCATGTATGTATCTTCTATCCGGGCATTAAAGAAATGTAAATCCATTCCTTCATCAATCCAAAAAGGATGTTGCTGATTTACCCAAACCAAACCATTGACACCACCAAAGAACAAACGACCGGTATAAGGACACTTCCAATATGAATCATCCGAAAACTCAACGACTTCCAGTCCGGAACCAATGTAACTATGGAATAACTTGTTCTTCGGATTATACTGGGTTAGTCCTTTATTCGTACTCATCCAGACACTCTGGTCCGAACCTTCCAATATTCCATGAATCATATCATTTCCAATACCATCGTTCCGATTATAATGATAAAGATAAGTTGCCCTGTTATCCTGCAAGCCTAACAAACTCATACCCGAACTGGCTCCAATATAAAACAAGGAATCTGACGAACGGCAAATAGAAAGCACATCTCCAATCGCCGAATGATCCTCAAAATTCTTCTTCGCAAATCGATAGTTCTTGGTATATACATTCATGCACAGCACACCGTATCCGCCACGAGTCCCGGCATAAAGCAATGAATCTCCATCATAGTAAAGAGACTGAAACTCATTACAGCTATTCGTTCCGTGCTTGGGTAAATAAGAAGTCACCGACCGTATTTTCAGTTGGGATGGCTGAATCTGCAAATGTACTTCCAGCAAACCGACATTCGTTGTAGCCAACCAAAGCGTTGAATCGTTGATCTCGGCAATAGCATGCACATGCTTGATAGCTACCTCATCTTTCCCTTGAACAAGTGTATGGATCCGTTTATCCTTATAAGAATAATAAGAGATACCGATACCATCCGAACCAATCCAAAAACGGGTTGTATCCTGACTGGGTGTACAACAATAGACGCGGTTACTTGGTAAACCTTCATTTATCGTATACTTGGTAACAGACGAAACCGGAATCATCCCGACATGCGTATCATAATGAGAGATTTTATAAAGGCCGTCTCCTTTCGTTCCGATCCACAAGTTTTTATAAGGGTCCGTAAATAAACCACGAACCGGATTATAAATACGCATCGGAAACTGACTGGCCAGTAACGAACCGAACAACTGCGGTTTATCATAATAAACATGTACACCATTTCCATCCGTTCCGATCCACAGCAGATTCTGTTTCTGGTCTTTCATAACACAAAATACACCAAAGCCCGTTTGCAAGGCGACCTGAGATGTCATGGCATCGACAAAATATCCTTCACGGAAGAAGACAAAGATCCGTCCGCAATGCGACATGACATTAATAACCGATCCGTATTTCTGTCTCATTCCTGTCAGATCAGCCAACTTTTGTTTTACTCCCGTTCTCAAATCATATTGATACAAAACCTCCTGCTCATCTACCAGATAAAGTGTCTGTCCTTCAACCGTAGCATACAAGATAGGTTGCGAATGTATTTCCCGGTCTGTATAATTCACCCGGAAATTCTGTTCGGAGAAGTCCGTTTCGAGGGTTCTTAATTTACCCGAAGCCAAGACCATCATGAATGTATTTTCGCTGTCGGTAAACAGACTCTTCACCGTTGAAGGGGAAATTTCATCATCTGGTAAATCCCGAAACCCTCCACTGGTTAATGAATAGCCGGAAAGAAAGCCATTTTTACAGACAGCCAATGTATTTCCTTTCCGGTCGGTCGCCAAAAAAGAACATTCCAGATAACCCGGATATGATTCTACTACCGCCCGTTTATCCAAAGAGAATTTATTAATTCCTAATGAGGTTGCTATCCACAAATAGCCAGGTTCGGCGTCTGTAATCTTATGGATAATATTACTGCACAGCGAATTTTCATTGTTCTGTTCAAAACGAAACACGTACGAGTCTGTCCCATTATACAGATTCAGCCCATCGTAGGTACCAAACCAGACATAATGGTCCCGATCTTGATGCATACAGAGAATAGCATTGTTTGATAGGTCCGGTAGATTACATTTGTCCATCAACAAAGTTGCCTCCGAAGGTATTGTCAACAGACAACCAAGTATCAGATAGAAGAGGTATATAATTCGCTTCATGCCCTTAAAATCCATAGATGTGGAACAAATGTAAACAATAAATATGAGGAAATGAGTTTGCCAGAGTAGATTTTATTCCCTACATTTGTTCGGATGAACTGTTTTCAGTTGAAAATAAAGTATATGAACAAACAATTTACCCTTATTTTTATTCTAACAGGATTTTTATTCCTGACGATTACCAATAGTTGCCAACCGAAAAAGCAAGTAGAAGAAGAAGTGGACAGCGAATGGGTTGACAGTCTGCAACACGTATATGAATATGGCGTCTGCATCGATTCACTGGATGTAAACCGATATGAAATCCGGCAAGGTGATAATCCGGCAATTATCTTTTCCCGTTTAGGATTTTCTGCCTTAAAAGCAGACAGTATCACGCGTGCTTCGGCTCATGTTCTGGATCCGACCAAGCTGAAAGCCGGTATGCACTACTGTACTTTAACAACGTTAGATTCTTTGGCTTCTATCCAATACATCGCTTTTGCCAAGTCACTGACAGATTATGCTGTCATCGATTTGACCGGAGATTCCATCCATGCGTATGAATACACAAAAGATATTACGCTGAAGCGTAAATATATCGAAGGAACGATTACTTCCTCGCTGTGGAATGTGATCAAGGACGGAGGCGCATCACCGCTGTTAGCCTTAAAGATAGCTGATGTCTATGCCTGGCAGATCGACTTCTTTGATGTAAAAGAAGGGGACTCGTTTCAGGTAATCTATCATGAAGCCTTCATCGATGATACCATTGCCTTGGAGATTACTTCGATCGATGCCGCTATCTTCACCCATCAAGGAAAGGCTTTCACAGCCATTCCTTTTACACAAGACAGTGTGTTTGAATATTTCGATCCGGAAGGAAACAGCTTGCGAAAGGCTTTCCTGAAAGCACCGCTTGATTTCTTCCGCATCACATCTCGATTCTCGAACGCCCGTTTCCACCCGATACTGAAGCGTTATCGTGCTCACCACGGAGTAGATTATGCGGCTCCAGTCGGAACACCGGTCAAGACGATTGGTGCCGGTACAGTTATAGCCAAAGGTTATATGAACGGTGGTGGACACACCGTAAAGATCAAACACAACTCAATGTACACAACTTCCTACATGCACCTGAGCCGATATGCCAAAGGACTTTCCGTAGGAAGCCACGTACAACAAGGAGAAGTGATCGGGTACGTCGGTTCAACCGGATTATCTACAGGTCCGCACCTCGATTTCCGGGTATATAAGAACGGAGAAGCCATCAATCCGCTAGCTATGGACGCACCGCCTTCGCTTCCCGTCAAACCCGAATTGCGCGACAGCTTCCTGCTGATCAAAGAAAGATATCTGATGGAGCTGGACAGCCTACACCGGCAATATACCGACACGATTCTGGAGATCAAGCAAACTTCTGATTCGATACAGATTAATCAACCTTCAAATAAAGAGAGTAAATGAAAACAATCGGAAACATCATTTGGCTTATCTTCGGTGGACTGCTAACTGCCGTTGAATACATCCTTGCCAGTTTAGTCATGATGATTACCATCATCGGTATTCCCTTCGGGCTTCAAACACTGAAATTAGGAATCCTGGCGTTGTGGCCTTTCGGAAAGACGGTGACAGACAGCGGCGGCTCGAGCGGATGCCTTTGCCTGCTGATGAATATTATCTGGATCTTCATCGGTGGTTTTTGGATCTGCCTGACGCATTTCGTCTTCGGTCTGCTACTTTGTATCACCATCATTGGCATCCCGTTCGGAAGGCAGCATTTCAAAATGGCAGCATTAGCTTTGACGCCTTTCGGTAAAGAAATTCAATAAAGTAATCTTTCAATTTAAATCACCACATCTAAAAGATTAACAGTGCATTACAAGGAATATGAAAGATATTTCCACGAACATTCTTTCGTGAAAGAAGCAAATGATACGGGCATATAAAAAAAGATGCCTTACTTTTATCCAAAATACGCCGGCTTTTCATCAAAAGCTGGCGTATTTTGATAAAAAGCCGGCGTATTTTTCAGCAATCAATTGATCAATCGATAACGACCTGCTCGACCCTAATCGGGCGGCTCAGGAAAACGGAGGCAGCCTCCGAGAACTTTTCGGCTGATTCGGTAGTCAGAAAGCGGCATGTACCGCCTTTCGTCAGCTTACAGTCCATCTCCGGATGCCGATGCAAGTAATCTTCCAAACTACAGGCAACGTATTCGCCCTGCGGAAGTAACGTCACTCCAGTCGGAACATACCGACGAATCTTCTCAATCAACAATGGATAATGCGTACAACCCAAGATCAAAGTATCAATCAAGGGATCTTTCCGAAACAATTCATCCAAATACTTCCGGACAAAATAATCGGCCCCGGGCGAATCAAACTCGTTGTTCTCGACCAAAGGAACCCACATCGGACAAGCTTCCGAAGTAACCTGAATATGTGGAAACATCTTGGCAATCTCTATCTGGTACGAACCGGAAGCAATCGTTCCAGCCGTTCCGACTACGCCTACATGTTTACTCCGGCTGATGCGATCCATCAGTTCGACCGTCGGACGGATAACACCCAACACCCGGCGTGTTTCATCCCAAATGGGCAAATCCCTTTGCTGGATTGTCCGTAAAGCCTTTGCCGAAGCCGTATTACAAGCCAGGATGACCAGTTGACAACCTTCAGCAAACAAGCGCATGACGGCCTGCCGCGTAAAACGATAAACCACATCGAACGAACGTGGTCCATACGGCGCACGGGCATTATCGCCCAAATAGATATAATCATACGCCGGCATCCGTTCTCGAATCTTATCGAATACCGTCAAACCTCCGTAACCGGAATCAAAGATTCCGATCGGACCAGGCAAAGATGAATACTTTGTTACCATAACGAAAAAAGAGGGCGTACCTCAGCAAGTACAACCCTCTTCTCATTTATTTATTAATCACCAAATAAGTTATTTCAATCCTAATTTAGTCTTTACCATCGGCGTAGCGTCGATTGCATTCGGACCTGTATAAAGCAACACTTGCGGATCGATGATGTATGTATAACCTTGTTCTGCACCTACTGCTTTGATAGCATCTGAAATCTTCTGCTGAATCGGAGTAACTAAATCCTGCTGTTGCTTATTGACATCCTGCTGAGCAACCTGTACGAAATTATCCATACGCTGCTGCATATCCTGAATATCCTGCATTCTTCTTACTTTGATATTCTCAGTCAATGAATCCTGCTGAGCTACAAAGTCTGAATATTTCTTTTGGAATTCACTCTGCATTGTCTCCAACTCTTTCTTATACTTAGCATTCAGTTCGTCCAACTTCTTCTGCATATCTGCCACTTCCGGCATAGCCATGAACACTTCCTGAGTATTAACAAAAGCTATCTTAGCTTCCTGAGCACTAACGACTCCTGCAAAAGGCAGGATCATCAACAATAAAGCAATAAGTTTCTTCATTTTTCTTGATTATAATAGATTATTAATATTTATCGAGATACAAGCCACAATAAGGCGCACAAAGTTACGCAATTATTTTGAATATCCTAACTTTACAAGCACTTCATTACTAATATCGATCTTCGGTGATGCAAAAATAATACTCATGGCCGAAGCGCGGTCAATCACCAGCTGATAGCCTTTGTCTTCCGATATTTCTTTCACGGCATTATAAATTTCATCCTGAATCGGTTTCATCAAACTTTCGCGCTTCTTATACAATTCACCATCTGCACCAAAATACTTCCGTTTCAAATCCTGCGCTTCCTGTTCCTTCTTCACAATTTCTTCTTCACGCTTCGTCTTCATCTCGGCAGAAAGGAACACCAAATCACTCTGATAGGTCTTATACATATTCTGCGCTTCCTGCTGTAATGCATCCACTTCGTTCTGCCATTTCTTGGAAACCTGACTTAACTGTTCGTTAGTCATCTCGTATGCCGGGATATTCTTCAGAATATATTCCATGTCTATCAAGGCATACTTCTGGGCATCAGCCATCCAAGCGCATACAACCAACAAACAACTTATCAAAAAAAGCTTTTTCATACATCTTCTGTTTTATAATTACTAAACTATCGACTACAAATATAGCCGAGGTTTTAAACACTCGGCTATATTTTACATTATTTTATAGACTATTTTAATTCAACAAGATACCGGCTGCTTAGAATTCCTGACCGATAATGAAGTGGAAGTTACTTCCGCTTCGTTTACCTGATGATCCATAGTTAGGTTCATCGAAACCGTATGCCCAGTCAATACCCATCAAACCGATCATCGGCAAGAAGATACGAACACCGACACCAGCCGAACGCTTCAGGTCAAACGGATTATAGTTACTCATATCAGTCCAAGCATTACCGGCTTCTGCAAATACCAATCCGTAAATGGTTGACGACGGTTCCAAAATAAACGGATAACGCAATTCCATTGACAAGCGAGTATAAGCATAACCATACGAACTATAACTACCATTACCGGCAATACTACCATTCTCATAACCACGCAAACCGATCGTTTCGGTAGCATACGTACTTGAATAACCAGTCATACCGTCACCACCCATATAGAAGGTTTCGAACGGAGAACGTTTATGCTTATTGTAAGTTCCCAAGAAACCAAATTCAGCACGTGTCATCAAGACCGGTGTACGTTTTACAGTCAGCGGAGCCAACGGAGAGAATACTTTTGCCTTGAACTTCCACTTATGATATTCAATCATCTTGAACTTCTCCGGATCCTGATCACTCATAGAAGCATAATCTTTGTTGTCAAACAAAGAGAACGGAGGCGTTGCTGCTACTGAAAACGAGAACTGCGAACCACTACGTGTATACAACGGGTTATCGATAGAGTTACGCTGCAACAACAATTCCAAGTTGACATTATGACAAGTTCCGTTGTTTACCAAGAAATAATCCCAATCGTGCATCATATACACCTGATAGTTCAAGGTAGCCATAAACTGGAAGAAGTCATCCGGCCAGTTCAAACGTTTACCATAACCGGCAGCCAGACCAAACATCATGATAGACTTATCCGGGTTTAAAGCCAATTCATAGCTTCCTGAATTATAATAATTGTTGTAATAATTATTGTAATAGCTTCCATAATATCCACCGTAATAAGGATAACCACCATAATAATACGGATTATATCCACTATACATATTACTCAAATAAGAAGTACTGATATCTGTTTGCTTGGAGAAGTAAGCACTGACAGAAAGTGTATTCGGGCGTTTACCTCCAAACCACGGATCCAGGAACGAAATACTATACGCCTGATAATAACGTCCGTTGGTCTGTCCACTTAATGTCAAAGTCTGACCTTCACCTTGCGGAATGATACCCTTATAAGATTTCGGATTCAGGAAGTTCTTCATAGAGAAGTTCGTAAACTTCAAACTCAACTTACCGATCACACCGGTTTGTCCCCAACCAGCCGAGAATTCAATCTGGTCGTTCGCCTTAGAAACCAAATTATATTCGATATCCACAGTTCCATTTTCCGGATCAGGAATAGGACGCGGATTCATGTTTTCCGGGTCGAAGTGTCCCATTTGGGCAATTTCACGGACAGAACGCATCAAATCCTCACGGCTAAACAACTTACCCGGTTTTGTACGCAACTCACGACGTACGATATCTTCATACAAGCGGTCATTACCGTTAATGATGACACGATTAATCGTAGCCTGCGGACCTTCCTGAATACGGATTTCCAAAGCGATCGAATCGTTTTCAACTTCCACTTCCACCGGATCTGCGTTAAAGAACAAGTAACCGTTATTAAAGTAAATATTAGAAACCGCATCTTCGTCCATACTTAAACGGTCATTCAGTTTCTTCTGGTTATAAACTTCACCCGGCTTCATGCCTAATACCGCCATCAAATAGTCTGTCGAATATTTCGTATTACCGACAAAACGGATATCTTTCAGATAGTACTTTTCACCTTCATCAACCTTCAAGAAAATATCAACTTTCTTTTCATTGAAGTTCACAACGCTGTCTGCCAAAAGAACGGCATCACGATATCCATACTCATTATATTTGGATATCAAATTATTCTTATCGTTTTCGTATTCTTCTGTAGTAAATTTCTTCGTGCTGAACATTTCCAGGATACTCGACTTCCAGTCATTGAAAAGACTGAATTTTTCATTCGTCTTCTTCATGGCCTTCTTCAACTGACGGGCCGTCAGTGCATTATTCCCCTCAAAATAGATACGATGAATCTTGGTTTTTTCATTCTTGTCAATATAAATATCCAAAATGACTTCACCTTCATGAGCAATATCATCCTTTTGCTGGATATTTACATCCACATTCTTAAATCCTTTTCCATCAAAGAACTTTTCAATAAGGATCTTGGCACGGTCCAAGACATTCGGTGTAATCTGAAATCCTTTCTTCAAGCCTAATTTAGCTTCCAGGTCTTCCCGTTCACCTTTCTTGATACCATGATAATTAACTTCCGAAATACGTGGACGCTGTTTTAACTGATATTCCAACCAAATAGAATCGCCTTCAATCTTATTCGCCAAAATCTTTACATCCGAAAACAATCCATGCTTCCAGAAAGCTTTGACAGCAGCTGTCACTTCATCTCCCGGCACAGAAATCTCATCACCTACTGATAATCCGGAAAATCCGATCAGCACAAAATCATCATAATTCTTTACACCCGTTACCTTAATATCCGCAATTTTATACTTCTTCGGCGTTAACGAGTAAGAAATCACCGGCAAATCTGCCGGTTTCTCAACCTTCGCAGTATCACTTCCATTCTCCTGAGCAAACACACCGAAGGTTACACTCAAGAAAAGGAAAAACAGCACTATTCCTTTGTACATATTAACAGCTATTGTTTATAAAATTAATTGCTCACTTGTTTTACCAAAACGTCGTTCGCGCTGCTGGTAATACAGTATTGCATCAAACAACTCTTCTTTTCTAAAATCAGGCCAGTAAACATTCGTAAAGTAAAACTCGGCATACGACAATTGCCACAACAAGAAATTACTCAAACGCTGTTCACCTCCTGTACGAATCAACAAGTCCGGATCCGGAATATTTCGAGTAGTCAAGTGTTCAGAAACTGTACTTTCCGTTATCTCAGCTATATCCAAATCTCCGTCTTTTACTTTTCCTGCTATTTGCCGGACGGCTTCTGCAATCTCCCAACGGGAAGAATAGCTCAAAGCCAAGACAACGGTTGTTCCTGTATTGACCGATGTCTCCTCAATACATTCCTGCAATGTATTCCGAGCCTCTTCTGGTAAACGAGACAAATCGCCTATCGCATCCAGCCGGACATTATTCTTCATCAAGTCGGGTGTTTCACGCTTGATAGCAGCTACCATCAGTGTCATCAAAGCATGCACCTCTTCTATTGGCCGATTCCAGTTCTCGGTCGAGAACGTGTACATCGTAAGGTATTTTATACCTAAATCGGAAGCTGCTTCCACTACTTTACGAACCGAAACAACACCTTCCTGATGACCCATATAACGTTCAAGGCCACGAGCCTTCGCCCATCGCCCATTTCCATCCATAATAATTGCCACATGCTGCGGCAAGTGATTTTTGTCAATCTTTTCTTCTAACGACATTCTTCCAATATCTTAATAAACACCGTTACTAAATCGGTTATTACAAGGCTGACAACGCAGGCCAAAATCCCACGTCACTGAAAACATCAGCAATGAATACCAGTCTTTATTCTTGAATGCACTACTAGCCACTCCGTATGGATTATCCAAAAAGTCATTATTACCATCCGTTACATCAAACGAATCACCGAACAATTTGCGGAAAGAAAACTCACATCCCAAATTCAAACGGTTAATGACCTTATATTTGACTCCAACACCCAACGGAATATTCAAACTTGCAAACGTTTGATTTCCCGGAGCGACCGTTACCCCAAAGCCCATAAATATATAAGGAGAGAACCGCTTTGTATTCAGATAAGCGAACTTATCACTATACGGAAGGAAATTAAATTCCATCTGTCCGCCCAGTTCAAAGAAATTCCGTTCGAAAGAAGCAGTCGCTCCATTCGGAAAGACATTCTCCAAGCCATCGGTACTTCCGGATACTCGTCCCCATAACAAGTCTGTCTTTACGGCCCAACGGAAATTTGGGGTATAACGAAAGACCACCCCCAAGGAAGGATTCAATCCCTTAAAGAACGCATTCTTGTTTAAATCGCCCATATAATAGGAACCGCCTACCATACCGCCGATTTCATATTTATATTCTTGTGCTTTGCCGATCCAACAACAACCGACCAACAAAAATACCAAATAAAAGATACGCCGAAAAAGAAATGTATTCATAAAAACAACTTCATTGCATTAAACCTATTTCTTTTCTAACGCTAAATCTTTTTATAAATTATACGAACGGCCCGTTATTTACTGCCGTTCGAAACCCAGACGATTAATACGACCTTTCCAAATATCGTTCAAATCCTGGCCATTTATAGTCGATTTTCCACCAAAAATCATCAGATAATTATCCTTGTCAACCAACATAGAGGCAAAACCTCTGGCTTGATAAGACGAAGGCAAAACTACCAATGTATCTATATAATTCCACGTTACACCGTAGTCTGACGAACGGTAAATATCTTTCTGTGGTTTACCAGATTCATCAATACCTCCTATCAGATAGAACATATTATCATAGTAAGCCATCATCGTTCCCTGACGTTTCGTGAAATAATCGCCGTAAGAATCAGTTTGCTCTGCCCAATCCAAAGCGTTCATCGTTGCCCATGAAGCATTCTGAAGCTGACCATCAGATGACTTACCGCCCACTACCATCACACGACTTGTATACATTAAATAAATAGAAGCCGACGAGAAACCTTCTACCGGGAAATGAGCAGGTACCATTTCACCCGTCTCCCACTGTCCTTCAGCATTCATCGCTGCAAATACGAGTCCGTTATCTTCTTCCACAATGGCAGATAGTACAGCCGGCTGATTGGTACTTTCATCAATATATCCTAAAAGAGACTTCACTTTAGGTGTTCCTTCAACAAGTTGCCAGTTAACAGCATCAGCCGAAGAGTAAAGAGAACCTTCTTTGGTTGCTACATAATATAAATGATTGTAGGATGTTATTTGTGAAAGCAATACACCGCTAGCAGGAAGTCCTACCAATGGCAATTCTTCCCAACTCTTGGCATCTGTTTGCTTTGAGCGATAAAGCTTATAAGCCGTATTAGCCTCAGGTTGAACGTACATATAATAATAGTCGGCACTACCATCATTGAAGGAAATAACTTTCTGATCAACGAATTTAGTTGGCAGTATGCTTGTTGTATATTGACGCCAAACCATTGAATCCGGAACAACCTGATGAACATTGACCTGAGCTACATAAACACGTTTAGTCATTCCGTCATACGATGAAGTGATAAATTTCACCGGCTTGGAGAAATCCAACGAGTCCTCGGCATTCCAGTCAATCGTATCTCCTGTGGCTTCCTGAATAACTTCCAGCTTCGTCACATAAGAACCATATTTTACTGTACAAATTACTTTCTCAATCTCTGTACCAAAAGGCATAGAATCCAAGTTCATGATACGTCCATTCAATTGATCGATCGTGAACTTTACATCTGAAAGTCCTGATACAGAATCTGAACTCAACGAAAATTCCGTAATTTGGCAATTCTTATCAACCTCATAATACGAATCATAATCTGAATCACCTAAACAGGAAGTCAACAAAACAGCGAAGCAACCTGTTATCAATAAAAATATCTTACTTTTCATCAAAAACATAGTTTGTTCATATAAAGGCACAAAAGTAGAAACATTTTTTTCTTTCCACCTATAAAACGATAATATTTATAATATTTTAGGTTCAATTATTTCCGATGATGTGTATAAATCCGGAAAATATGTCCGCCAAAAGAGTCAAAACTTTGTTGTCCAAATGTGAAAACTGGCGCTTTCACACCAGCACCTAATGTCAAAGGTGATTCTTCAACAATAGCGCGATCCCAATAACCGGAATCAAGAAACTGTTGCAACATAATGCTTCCGCCTTCTACCATCAGCGAATTTAATTGACGCTCAAACAGACATTGAAGAATCTGGTGCACAATAGATATCCGAAAATCCAAAGGAATATATTCTGTCTGCCCTATTTTCTTTTTTTCTCCGGTTGTAAACACAATGGTTGGTATTGTATCATCCAACAAATGATATGAAGCTGGTATCTTCCGCTCCCGGTCTATCACCAAACGAACGGGCGACTTACCGCTCCAGCGCCGAACTGTCAGCGACGGATTATCCAGCAAGGCTGTATTCGTTCCCACCAAAATAGCAGCCGATTCAGCCCGAAGCTTATGAACACGGGCCGCTGTTACCGCATTGGAGAAAACGACCGGTGAAATGTCCGGCGAGGTACGTGCAACATCCAGAAAGCCATCGGCACTTTCTGCCCATTTTAACGTCACAAACGGACGCTTCTCCGACTGAAAAGTCATAAAGGTTTCATTCAAAGCACGGCATTCTTCCTCCAATACACCTGTTACAACCTCAACACCTGCGTCTCTTAACATACGAACACCTCTACCTGATACTTCCGGAAACGGGTCCATACATCCGACAACCACACGAGGGATTCCTTTCCGGATAATCAATTCTGCACAAGGAGGTGTTTTCCCATAATGAGAACAAGGTTCCAAACTGACATAAATGGTAGAATCACGCAAGATTGCTTCATCTCGAACCGAAGCAATCGCATTCACCTCCGCATGGGCCTCTCCGCAACGCCGGTGATAGCCCTCACCCACAATGACACCGTTATGGACGACCACTGCACCAACCATCGGATTCGGAGCCGTATGTCCTGCTCCATGGCGGGCCAGTTCCAAGCAACGGGCCATAAATTTTTCTTCTACATGCATGATACGATCATTTCTTGTTACTTTTGGCAAAGTTAAGATTTTGTTTGGATGCTTTACATGAATCTGCCAGCTTTTTGAGGAAAAATCCATTCTACATCACAACTAAATCCGTTTAATACCGGATTTTTACCGTTTCACCCGGGTGGAACGATCTCTTCACCCTTGTGGAACGATCGTTCCACCTACGTGAGACGATCGAATCACCTAGGTGAAACGATAAAATTGATACTTATATGTTTAAAATTTACGATACTTCCAAAAGTAATACAGCAAAGCTTTCACATGTACCCAGCTCATTTTTGAGAAGAGTCGTTTATTAGTTATTTTCTGATAATCATGCCAAAATGAAACATAGGGAATATAAAAGATCTTCCATCCTGCCAGAAAAGCACGCTGGCAATAATCAGCATCTTCCGGGCCATAAAAAATATGTTCATCCAATTGCCCGATTTGTTGTACCACATCCTTTCGGATCAACTGACAGGCACCGATTAGATATTCCACTTCAAAACAATCCTGTCCAAGCATTTGCGCATGATAAAACTGCGAAGCATTCAGCTCTGCCAGTTTATCTTTCCACGAAGCTGACAATCTCAGCTTGGTTGCCATAGATTCGAATACATTCAGTACCTTATAACGCAAGGAAGGATATTTCCGACAGCTATCCTGAACCAGATTATTTGTATTCAGTAGTTTACATCCACATATACCACAGTCAGGATGAGTATCCATAAAAGAAAGCATTTCTCTAATAGCTTCAGGATTGACTTCGGTATCGATATCCAACAGCCAAATATATTCTCCACAAGAAGCCTGCATCCCAATATTCCTTGCTTTAGCAACACCCAAGTTTTCAGTCTGCGGGAAATAAGACACATGATCCTGCTGCGCATACTTTTCTAAAACCGAACGAGTTCCATCTGTCGAACCATTATCCACCAGTATTATTTCATGTTCTATGTTTTCCAAAGACATCCATACCGAACGTAAACAGGTTTCAACATAACGCTCCGAATTCCAGGTTATAATGACTACACTTAGTTTTTTCATACTGCAACTATTTAAAACCACTCACTTCTTCCATCCAATTAACATCTAACCAAAAAGTTTGACTTTCAAAGCTTTTAGCGCTATATAAAAATCAGAAAACGAAGAAAATTTCCGTATGTTTTCCCAAATAAAACCAGGAGATAAAAAGAACCGCAAATTATTCTGGAATAACAGACGTTCCATTTGTCTGGATGAAAGGCTAGGATAATTTAATATTGAATTCCGCTGTACATCAGTCGGTACATATTCTCCACCTTCGATCCAACCATTTGATTTTGCGATGTCATAAAACTCAGTGGCTGGAAAAGGAGATACGATATTAAACATAACCTGACTCACCTTCAATTTCTTGACCTTTCGGAAGGTATCTTTAATGGTTTCGACCGTTTCCAACGGACTGGTTCCAATCAAAATATTTAACTTAACAGGAACTTTATACTTCTGCAACAAGCTGATAGCCGTATAAATCTGCTCTTCGGTTATTCCTTTCTTGATATACTTCAATATCTCATTGTTAAACGACTCTACGCCCAAATCAACATATTGACAACCATATTCCTGCAACATAGCAGCAATCTCTTCGGTAATAGCATCCACACGAGCCTGACAACCCCATACAATATGATGTTTCTTCAATGCCTCACCTATTATTTGCAGACGTTTGCTGGTAACAATAAAATTATCATCCATAAAGCCAATGGCCTTATAGCCCAAAGATGCTAATTTTTCAATCTCTGCCACCACATTTTCCGGAGAACGAAAACCAACAGGAGGTTTTTTCCCATTGTGATCTTTTTTATATTCGATCTCTCGGGCGAAAGTCAAGGAACTGGGCACACAATAAATACAATGGAATGGACAATTTCTAGAAGTCACCATTGCCATGTAAGGAGAAACCTTTAGTTTCGGATTAGAAAACACAAATTGTTCTACAAAATGAATGGCAGGAAAAGGTAACTCGTCCAGATTCTTTATCAGCGGACGCGGAGCATTTTCTACCACCTGATTTTCATTCCAGAAAGAAATACCAACAATCGTTCTCCAATCCTTTCCTTCCGAAATATACCGTAACAGTTCTCTGACTGTATCTTCCGGTTCTCCTCGAACAACGACAGAAGCCGGATGTCCTAACAGACTTTTGGCAAAATAAGTTGCCCCCGGACCTAAAAATATACAGATACTTTCCGGACGTTTGGCATGTATGAACCTTTCTACCTGGATGTCTGTCGGAATTGAAAGATTCACCGTCCACAAAAGATAAACATCACTATCATCGTTTTCTAAAAAAGAGAAAAACTGATCTGGAGAAGCCTCTTCCAACACAAAGTTTCTATAAGCCACCTCATAGCCTTCTTGTTCAGCAAGTGCTGCGACTGTTAGTTCATAGATATTTACCATATTATAAACTACTCGCGTACAACCCGCCGTTCTCTCGGCCGGTTTAAATTTATCCAGTGAAGGAGGCGTAATAAATGATACTTTCATTTCCGAAAACAATAATACATTGACAAATTTACAAACTCAATATGTATGCAAAATACGTGAAGAACAAATCCCGCAACACTATACCTTCAAGAAAATCCGTTGCTTATACATCACCCAAAGGATAAAAAAGACAATCGAAGCTTCACTGAAGACTATGAGAAGAGGATAAAAACTCCCCAGATATTGCTCAAAACCGAACAACAACGACTCGCCGATACAGTTGAAACGAATCGTTTCGGCCAGCATATAAGCAACGATCGAATTCATTCCATATACTTTCAACCATGTGATATGTTGACGATGCCCTTTGTAGTCAATCCAATAATAGAACAAGCCCATCAGCAAGAAACAATATCCGCTGCTGACAAACACCATCGAGCTCGTCCAAATCGTTTTAATCACCGGAAGTATTTCATTCCAGATCCAACCCAAAACAACCAAAGCAACACCAATACCGAGGAATAACTGTACCTTTTTCTTCTCTGTCAATTCATGACTTTTGGCAATATATCCGGCAAACATACCCGACATCACAGTAACCACAAAATTCAAGCTGCTTAAGATCCAGGTATAATAATAACCTTCAGCAAAGACAACAACTCCGTCCTTTACTTCCGCAGAATCACGAAACCGGCCCATTACTGCCCGGTCAATCCATTCACATAAGTTTCCATCGGGTGTATAATCACCTCCACCATATGAACCGACTTTAATAAATTGCATAGCGGCCCAATAAATCAGTAATAAGGCAAAAGAAACAATGATTTGCGTACGCCGGGAAGTATATAAATAAAGAAGTGCTGACATCAGATAACCAACTGCAATCGTCTGCAATGTATTCGTATAAAAATAGATATGAGACGGATCCAACGCACGCAGGTTTCCTTGTACAATCATACCGAACAACCAAAGAAGCAAAACACGTTTCACCAGACGACGGATCAAAGGCTGTTTATCCGGATCTTTTTTATAACGGGAATAAGCAAACGGGATCGTAATTCCCGACATAAAAAGAAACAAAGGCATAATTAAATCCCAAGGAGAAAAGCCCGTCCAGGCCTGATGTTGAAACAACCATTCGCAAGAATTCAACCAGGGAATATCTGCCGCCCGAATGAACGAACGAATTAACGGACCAAAAGCTACTAAGAAAAATAAGTCCAAGCCTCGAAGCGCATCCAACGATTCCAATCGTTTCGGTAATGTCTGTTTTTCCATGAGAAATAAGATTTATAAGTATTCAATTAATTATAGCATAGTCTTGATACAAGGAATAAATGGCTCCCAAAAACGAATCCGGCTTTTATGCATAAAGCCATGACATCCCATCGGAAGCTGTTTATGATTCAGATAATGACAGACTTTCGGTTTCAAATCATAGGCGAACTGTAAAGCCTCTTCTACGGTCGGATACTTCAATTCTTTAGGGATCAACGCCCAGAATATATCTTCGTTATAAAGTCCATCTTCTGGTTTTGACAAGAAATAGGCGATTTCAGAAGCATACGACCGACATGCTACCTTGAAAGTTTCTACTTTACGCAAACATAATCCGCCATTACCAATCTTTCCATACATCTGCGAACGGATAATCCGCTTGGATGCAAACAAGTATTTTTTCAGTTGCAGAAACTGTTTGAAAGGAAAGTAATTATAACGAGGTCTTGTAGGCCAAGGAGCCGCCACCAAATCGTAGCCAGTCTCACACCAACGCAATACCTCATCACGGAAAATCCAAGCATCCAGATGACAAATAAGGATATAAGTCGTATCGCCAAACAAATCATAAAAGGATTCAGACATCATCATCCGGTTATATCCTGCAATTCCATTTTTTGTACCGAGCCATTCAGAGGACACATTCATAATCTCGGCTTGTGGATAAAAAACCGTTAAGTCATGAAGATCCACATCTTCCGGCTTCAGCCAAACGATAGGATAAGCGGCTAATACCTGCATCGTATTGGCTAACGACGCCCGTTCCCAATCTTTCAGTTCAGCCCGATAAATCGGTATCACAACTTTTACCTGACATATATCCTTCTGCATATCTAAATAGAATGAAAATTCACTACTCCAATAACAAAAAAAGCGACCCTTTTACAGAATCGCCTACATACTATATAAGAATATTAAAGAAAGTGACTCGGGTGGGATTCAAACCCACGACCTTCAGAACCGGAATCTGACGCTCTATTCAGCTAAGCTACCGAGCCAAAGACTGCGCAAAAGTATAAAGAATAAATGGAGAAAACAAATTATCCGAAGATATTTTTATAAAATTGATATTTTGAAAGATCATAAACAGTATACACTATCATTTTGCAATAAAATATGCGAATACTATTGATAATTTCACATTAATCATTACCTTTGCTGCACATCATAAAAATTACAGATACTTAAAACGTATAAAATATGAGTTATTTAATCAAACCGGCAAAATATAAAGCAATCTTAAATTTGCCTCAAACAGAAATGGGGATTAAGGTAATTAAGGAGTTTTTCCAACAAAACCTTTCCTCAGAACTGCGTCTGCGTCGTGTGACTGCGCCGTTGTTCGTTCTGAAAGGCATGGGTATTAATGATGACTTGAACGGTGTTGAACGGGCTGTTACCTTTCCCATCAAAGATTTGGGTGACGCAAAAGCTGAAATCGTTCATTCACTGGCAAAGTGGAAAAGACTAACCTTGGCAGATTATCACATCGAAGAAGGATATGGTATTTATACAGATATGAATGCCATCCGTTCTGACGAAGAGCTGGGCAACCTGCATTCTTTGTATGTCGATCAATGGGATTGGGAACGGGTTATGAAGCCAGAAGAACGCAACATCGACTTCCTAAAAGAAATTGTTGAACGGATCTATGCGGCTATGGTTCGTACCGAATACCTCGTTTACGAGATGTTTACGGATATAAAACCTGTTCTTCCGCAGAAAATTCATTTCATCTATGCCGAGGATCTTTTGCAAAAATATCCTACCTTTACGCCTAAAGAACGCGAAGATGCTATTACGAAAGAATATGGAGCGGTCTTTATCATCGGTATCGGTTCCAAATTAAGTAATGGCGAAAAGCACGACGGACGTGCTCCTGACTACGATGACTGGTCGACCGTATCAGCGGATGGACATGTCGGACTAAACGGTGATTTGCTGGTATGGGACGAGGTGTTAAACCGCGCGCTTGAACTTTCATCAATGGGTATTCGCGTCAATAAAGAAGCATTGCTCCGACAATTGGCATTGACAGGTACAGAAGACCGGAAGAATTTGTTCTTCCATCAGCGTCTGCTTAACGGAGAATTACCACAGAGCATCGGTGGTGGTATCGGACAAAGCCGCCTTTGTATGTTCTATCTCCGCAAAGCTCACATCGGAGAAATCCAGGCAAGTATCTGGCCGGAAGACATGCGTCGGGAAGCTCGCGAGGCAGGTATCAACTTAATTTAATAGAAGTCAGTGTTGGAAGCCAGGTCGTTTCCGGCTCCTGACTTCCATCAACGACAAATATGGATGTAAAGATTGAACAAAGCTGGAAAGAACAACTGGCCGACGAATTCGAGAAGCCTTACTTCAAAACATTGACGGATTTCGTCCGCCAAGAGTATAAAACTACCCAAGTCTATCCACCCGGACCCTGTATTTTCAATGCCTTTCAACATTGTCCGTTCGACCGTGTGAAAGTGGTTATCTTAGGACAAGATCCATATCATGAGCCGGGACAGGCTCATGGACTTTGTTTTTCCGTACAAGACGGTATACCTTATCCGCCTTCTCTCGTGAATATCTTCAAGGAAATTGAGAGTGATTTAGGTAAACCTATGCCGGCCAGCGGCAATTTGCTCCGATGGGCTGATCAGGGCGTGCTGTTGCTTAATGCCACACTTACTGTCAGAGCACATCAGGCCGGATCACATCAGAACAAAGGATGGGAAACTTTTACCGACGCGGTTATCCACAAGCTGGCAGAATCTCGCCATCATTTGGTTTATATCTTGTGGGGATCATATGCACAAAAGAAAGGAGCTTTCATTGACAGCAGCCGTAACTTGGTCTTGAAATCGGCACATCCGTCACCTCTTTCTGCCTATCGAGGATTCTTCGGGAACAAACATTTCAGTAAAGCCAACGATTATCTGATTGCAACAGGACAAGAACCGATAGACTGGTAAACTGATTATTTTACCAATCATACCTTCTGTGAAGGTTAGCCTTAATACCACTGCTGACCTTCACGATAACTGCTGCTCTGATTGTACTTCAAGTCTTTCAGCAACGATGAGCTGACGGCAACAGAAAAGGTATATGACTTGTACGGACCGATCGGAATAAAGCTGGCCGTCATCTGGAAACAGTGCATGTTTCGGGTAATATTACAAGTCATATAAGATACCTTATGCGTATCAAAATCGTAGGTCGCATTGAAGTTAAAGCTCCAGTTCTTGGTAGGCTGGATATTACCATTGAAGCTCAAAGCATGGGTCAAAGCATACTTATACTCCATCTTTTTAGGATCGAATTCGTTACTGTATCCCAAACTCATACTATAATTGAACGACAAACTCCAAGGTACTTTGGCCATATAATAACCATCTGCGTCATATTCTCCATCTTCTTTCTTCTTGCCCAATAGACGCGAACTCTTTTTCTCTCCGTCTTCCGGACCGTTCATATCCGCATTGTCCGCATTCGATTCAGCACCGGCGGCATCTCCTTCGCCCTTTTTCTTCGAATCGTCACCACCTCCAAACCATTTCTTGAAGGTATCATTATTAAAGGTATAAGAGAAGCTGGTTCCGGTCTGCTTCAATCGTCCGATTCCCTTACCGGCTTGCCAACGCGGAACATCCACTTTGTAGGCACGACCGGTTTGTTCATTATATTTATAGGTATAAGTATCGAATGTTCCGTTCAGGTTCAAAGTATAGTTTTTCGAAAGCTTCAGACGCAGACCAACCGACAAATCACTCCATTTGAAAGAATCGGCTACCATGTTATAACTCATTCCCAACGATAATTTATCAATCAGACTGATCTTCTTGAAACCGGTCGAATCCTTATCCGAACGGACTTTCATTTCCAAGTTGTTATTGATCGAGAAGTTAACTGATCCAGATTTTCCCGACGATGGCGGAGAGAAGATCTGATTGGCAAACGGTGAATATTGTACATGCACGTCTTCTCCCTGAGCATTGGTATATACATAGTCTTGCCAGAATCCATATTTAGAATCACCAAAGTCCGGACGCGCACTCAAGCTGATAGAAGGCTCGAAACGGTGACGTATCATTTCGATCTTCTTACCTCCGAAGAAAGGAAGCGGCTTGAAGAAACCATACAACGTAGTAGATGCCGAAATCGAAGCATCATATTCGTAGGTACGATAAAAACCGTACGTCGTATCTACCGGAGCCATGGCCTTTTTCTGCATATCATACGCCTGTTCCACCTTGTGTGTATACCAGTTCTCACTATAATTGAACGAAGGCGAGATATTCAAATACTTGAAAAGCGTAAACGTTGCACTGACCGGAATCTTGTGTTGCATGGCATTATTCCAGTCTCTGATCAAGTTCGACTTAAACAAAAGATTCTCTTTCGTATTGATACTGTTCCGCAAATATCCGGTATATGACATAGAAATCTTCTCATACCAACGTTCTTTTCCCACAGCATGTTTCCGCTTGAAAGGATAAATACGGCTTAAAGTGAAAGTCACATCCGGCAGAGTCACCGAGATAGAAGAGTCACGTGAGGTCTGGTTGATAGACATCGTAGCCGAAATAGATAAAGGATTATTGGGGAAACGCTGGGTGATGTTCACACTTGAGCTCTTGGTATTGCTCGTCGCATTCGGATTATACAATCCCATCATCTGGTTGCGGTCGTAGCTACTGGTCGAGAAATTGACACTCGCCGAGAAGGATCGGTAAGGATTCGCCTTGGCATCCTGCGAATGCGTCCAAGTAATTTTGAAGTCTTTCGACTTACTATAATCCGGTAAGCCCTTATCGCCATATTTGGAAACCAGATAAGAAGCCAAGAAACTACCTGAATACTTATACCGCTTCCGATAATTAGACTTGGCAGACAATCCCCACGAACCTTTCGTATAAATCTCACCGGTCAGGGCCAAATCCATATAATCGCTTAAAGCAAAATAGTATCCACCGTCCCGCAAATAGAAACCACGGGCCGATTCATCTCCGAAAGTCGGCATCAAAATACCTGAAGAATAGGTATCCGAGAAAGGGAAAAAGCAAAAAGGAAGTCCCAACGGATAGATCGGAACATCCTCAAACACCAAATAAACCGGACCGGTTACAATATTCTTTTTCGGACGAACCTTAGCCTTCGTCATCTGGATATAGAAGTGCGGATGCTCATGTTCATCACAAGTTGTATATTTTCCGCCCACCATATTCAAGGCATCCGTTTCGGTTTTCTTGGTCTTTCCGGCTGTTACATAGCCTTCACCCTGCTGGGTAATAACGTCTGTGATATAACCTTTCTTCGACTTGAAGTTATAACGCATCGTCTTCGATTCATACTGGTCACTCCCATCGATAAACAAAGGATAACCAAACTCATCCCCTACCGAGTCAAGTCCGAACTTGGCATATACCAAGCTACTGTCCATGTTCATCTCAATATTTTCGGCCTGCAACTGAATCTGTTGGTACTTTACATCACCTTCACCAAACAGATAAGCCATATTACCTGCCGTCATCACAATCGAATCTTTCGCTTTATAATCGACTGGTGCCTCCAGGCCTGCCTTTTTCGTCGAATCGGCCGGAGCAATAGAATCCTGTGCTACCGAATCAACCCGCAAGGTCGTATCGGCAACTGCCTGATCTGACGTATAAGAAGGAGAAGTCTTTCGTTGGGCAAACAAGCCCCAGCTTCCTAAGATATAGACAAATAGGGTTAATAGAACTCTATATTTCATTCACGTTAAAATTCACCGTAATCAATTACAGGTGGCAAAGGTATAATAAAATACGGAGCGAAGCCCAATTATTCCCCTAAAAAGAGTTTACACCATGTGTCAAATTGTGAAACAGTCTCTTCCCCATACTTAGAAAGACTCTTATGAATCTTCTCGGGCGATTTCTCTTTATCCAATTTCGTCTTACTGAAAAACTTGTCGGCAAAGCAAATAATCTGTTCTTCCCACGAAACCGGACGCATATCCCGATGCGGAACCGGCAAGTTCTGTTCTTCGATCATTTTCAGGGAAAGTCCGGTCCCGGTATGCCGCTCACACACCAACGCATGCCTTGGATATCCTTCAGCCCTCATTAAATCTGCCCCCAAATATCCATGACAAATATACGGAGCCTCACCATGACAGTCGATACCATCGGCGTCACATTTAAAGATTCCTATATCATGCAACATAGCAGCCTCTTCAATGAAAGTCAAATCCAAATTCAATTCCGGATGACGACGGGCAATTTCCAATGCCTTGTCAGCCACACTCCTACTATGTACCGTTAATATATGGTATGCTTCCGAGCTCTCCGGATAATATTTCTTGATAATGTCTAACGGATTCATAAGCAACAATTATTCCATTTCTTTCTTAAAATGCCACAAAGATATGCATTCATCTGCATATAGAGACACGCCACATTATCTATTTTCTTACCCAATATTCATATAAACCCTTTTTCAACTAATTAATTCACCAATGTGAATTAATCAATTTACTAATGTGATGCAATCAATTCATATTGGTGAATTAATTACATCACTTAGGTGGATTGATTAAATTAAAACGATATTTCAACAAATCAGAGAATATTTTTATCTTAATATACCACTACCATTTAAAGAAAAAATCATTAAAGCTCTGACTATGTTTTTAAGCATATAAAATAAAGTGATAAAAATGTTTATTTATTATATTTTTGCGCAAGAAATACAAAGCAAAATAAAATTCCGTAAAACAAATCGATTTGTAAAGAGAGTTTTTATTGAATCTAAGTTTTAAAATTATGAAAAAGAATTTTGTAAATTTAACAATTAGGGGGGGTATTTTGTGTCTTCTTGCTCCTATGTTTTCTGCTAATGCCGAAAATTCTTTAAGGACTGATGCTTCTTTTAATTTAAGTAGTGTTTATCAAGATGAAAGGATCTCAGGAACAGTAGTAGACCAAGAAGGGAATCCAGTCATTGGAGCCAATGTAATCATCAAAGGAACACAAAATGGAACAATTACCGATTTAGACGGTAAGTTCATTTTGGAGAATTGCCCAGCCAATGCAATTTTACAAGTATCCTATATAGGTTACCAAACGCAAGAAGTAGTACCTGAAGGCACAAGTGTTAAAGTAACATTACGCGAAGACTCGCAGAATCTAGAAGAAGTGGTAGTGGTTGGTTACGGTTCTTCTGTTAAAAAAGACTTGACAACAGCCGTTACAAGTGTAAAAAGTAAGGACTTCTTGCAAGGAGCTGTTAACGACGCCATGCAATTGGTTGATGGTAAAGTAGCCGGTGTGACTGTAAACAGCACAGCCGCTTCTGACCCGAACTCCAGTTCAAGTATTCAGGTCCGTGGTGCCTCTTCACTGAAAGCTGGAAATAGTCCGCTTATCGTTATTGATGGTATGCCTGGTGGAGACTTAAGAAACATCGCTCAACAAGATATCGAATCTATTACTGTCTTAAAAGATGGTTCTGCAGCAGCCATCTACGGTTCACGTGGTGCCAATGGTGTTATTTTGGTAACGACCAAACAAGGTAGAGCCGGAAAAACAACTATCAGTTATGATGGTTACGTAGAACACGACTTTGTAGCCAATAAACCCGATGTATTGGATCCGGACGCTTATCTGGCCAATGTAACTGGAGCCGTTGATCATGGCTACCGTACAGACTGGTATGATGAATTAATCAATAAAAACAACTTCGGACACAATCATAACATAGCACTTGCCGGAGGTAGTGAATCTACTATTTTCCGTATATCGACCAACTTCAAACAGAAAGAAGGTCTGGATATCGTATCAAAACGCAAGGAATACGGATTACGTGGAAACTTCAAACACATCACACTGGAAGACCGGTTGGAAGTAGGTGGTAACATTTCATACCGTATAGCTGATGAAGATTACACAGACTATGGCTCTTTCAAACAAGCCGTACAGTTGAATCCAACATACAGTGTAGATGAAATGGAAGCTTTCCAAGGTTCTGGTGGTTATTCTTACAACCCTGTTAAGAACCTGACCGAACGAGATCGTGGAGCTTTACAAGAATATTCTATGGTTGACTTCAATATCAAATTGAATATTTTGGATAATTTGAATACCGAATTAAAGTTAGGCCGCCAAGGACATAACAAGAAGGAACAAGATTATAAATATTCAACTTTCAGAGAATGTATTGATGGAGGTTATCACGGTCATGCTTATATTAAACAAGAAAACTGGACAGACTGGACATTAGAATGGTTAGGTAATTATGAATTTACGATCGGAAAACATAATACCAAAATCATGGGAGGTTATTCTTATCAGGAATTCAACTATGAAGAGTTTGATGCAGAAAACCGTAATTTCCCAACAGATGCATTCTTGACAAATAATCTGGGAGCCGGTGATTATCAGAAATTAGATGGTCGATTGGGTATGAACTCTACAAAGAATCAAGAAAAAACAATTGCCTTCTTAGGTCGTGTAAATTATAATTACAACGATTTGTTCTTGTTCACTGGATCATTACGTTATGAAGGAAACACAAAGTTCGGTGCAGATAATAAATGGGGTCTTTTCCCAGCCGCTTCTGCAGCATGGCGTGTGTCTAAACTTCCTGTATTTGAAAGTAGTTCTGTTGTTGACGACTTGAAAGTCCGTTTCTCTTATGGTGTAACAGGACGTTCTGGTTTTGACAAATACATTTCTCTTGCCAAATACACTGGTTACGGAGACTATTACAGTGACCGGTTTGGATGGATCAAAGGATATGGTCCTGGCAATAACCCGAATTATGATTTAGGTTGGGAAAAGCAGGTTTCATACAACTTAGGTATCGACTATACCTTATTCAAATCAAGATTATCAGGAAGCTTGGATTTGTTCATTCGTGACGGACGTGATGTAATTGGAGATTATAAAGTTCCATTGCCTCCTTACTTGCACGAGACTATTACAGCCAACGTAGGAACAACAACTTCAAAAGGTTTTGAATTACAAGCAAACTGGGATGCCGTTCAAACAAAAGACTTTACATATTCTACAAATGTAGTACTTTCTTATACGACATCCAAACTGAAATCTTTCTCAAATGAGAAATATCAGTTAGGTTACATTGATGGTGATGGATTCCCTTCTCCGGGTAACCCAGGTTCAGCTCAACGTCTGCAAGATGGTACACCGATCGGTTCATTCTACGGCTTCAAATACGCCGGAGTAGATGAAAACGGACAAATCCTGATTTGGGAAGGTGGAAAAGAAGGCGGAACTACCAAACTAGGAGCTGACGGTAACGAACAAGATAAAGTTTACTTGGATGGTACAGGAGTTCCAAAATGGGAGCTTTCATGGGGTAACACATTTACATATAAGAACTTTGATTTATCAATCTTCTTCCGCGGACGCTTTGACTACAAAATCATGAACCAATATGAAATGTATTATGGTTTGCAAGTTATCGCTGTCGACAATAAACTAACATCTGCTTATGAAGAGAATGCTCATATCAAAGGTCCGAAAGTAATTTGTGACTATTTCTTGCAAAACGGTAATTACCTGCGTTTGGATAATATTACCCTCGGCTGGACACCTAAATTAAACACGAAATGGATCTCTAATCTGCGTTTATATGCAACAATAAAGAATGTATTTACATTGACAAAATACACAGGTGTAGATCCAACAACTGTTACGACAACAGGTTTGTGGCCGGGTATCGGTGGCATGGATGTTTATCCAACAGCTAGAAATCTGACATTTGGTGTACAAATTAGTTATTAATTGATTCATTAGAAACAAGAAATATGAAAAAGTTTAAGACCATATTATATGCTGCAAGTATACTGGGAGCTATGACTTTAGCTTCTTGTACAGATTTGACCGAAAATATTTATTCTGAATTAACAAAAGATAATTACTACATTGATCCACAATCGGTCGAATCAGCAGTAGTTCGTTGTTACGAACACAGTGACAATGTTGCTTGGAGAGGTGATATCTGGAAGTTACAAGAACTGACAGCAGACCATTTTGTATGGACCCAGAAAGGACGCCATGGTTATGACGATGGTATGTGGATTCGTTTGCATGAACATAAATGGAACTATATCCAATCTCAAATAAACGGAGCATGGGTTTCTTCATACCAATGTATCAGCCAGATCAACACTGTTTTGAGAGATATGAACACCCTCGATTTCTCATCAATTGGCGTCTCAGAAGAAGATAAGGCCGCTTATTTCGGTGAATTACGCGTTTTGCGTGCTTGGTATTATATGTTCTTGTTGGATTTCTTCCGTCAAGTACCTATTGCAACTGAACAACAAGGTGCAGAAGAAATTGTTGCACAAAGTTCTGCCGAAGATGTTTATAACTTCATTGAATCAGAAATCAAGGAAGTTTTGCCAGCACTGCCCAAAGAAAAAAGACTAGGTCGTTGGACACAAGGACCTGCCGCAGGTTTATTGGTTCGTTTATATTTGAATTCTGAAGTATGGGTTGGTAAAGACCGGTATGCAGACTGTAAGCAATGGGCTGAAGATATCATTGCTGGCAAATATGGCACATACAGCATCAACCAATCTGATTACAAAGATCCATTTCGTTCTGGTATCAACGACTACGAATCTCCCGAAAATCTATTTGAATTCTGGCATGACCGTGGACGTTTGGAACAACAGACCATGTGGGCTGACGTAATGCATTACACAGCTGCTCAAACATTAGGAAGCGATGGAGGTGGAAACAACGGTATCCTACTTCAACCATCCAGAGACTTTGATGGAACAATCTATCAGTTCAAAAGTGGTTTAGGTAATCCATTCGAAAAATATGCAGACTGTGATTATCGTAAACAACCGTTCCGCACAACAGATCCTAAAGGCGGTTATGAAGGATTCTTCCTGCAAGGCCCTCAAATGCAATATGATGCCGCTAAGCAATTTGGATTTACAGATGTATTTGTAAACGGAACAGAAGAATATTCAAATGTTCCTTTGGTATTTGTTGATCAAGTTGGACGTTTCTCTGAACAAGCAGAATTAAAGCAACGCGAAGGCGAAAGTAACGATGCTTATACAGCTCGTAAAACTCAATACATGAAAGAGGTTGCTGAAAGAGGTTATTTCGTATGTACAGATGCAGATGTTATTGCTAAAAAGTCTCAAGTAACAACAGGAGAAGAGAATTCAGGTATTCGATTCAACAAATTCCCCTATTTGCCAGATCATGACGGTTTATTCCGTTCTCAATCCACTCCGGAAATGCGTTTGGCTGAAATGTACTATGCTGCTGCCGAATGTTATTATCGCGAAGGCAATAAAGCCAAGGCTGCAGAATTATTAGACTATGTACGTGTCAGAAACTATCCGGCTGAAGAATGGAGCAAATACAGTTACGTACAAAACCCTGATTTATTGACCGATGCAGAATTCTTGGACGAATTAGGCCGTGAATTTATCGGAGAACGCCGTCGTCGTCCGGATTTGATTCGATGGGGTAAATTCGGAGCTGCTTGGTGGAACAAAGAAGAAGATCCAAATGATGGAGTAGAGAGAGAATACTTCCCAATTCCTCAGAACCAGTTAAACGCAAGTCCAGTTTTGGTACAAACAACTCCAGGTTGGGAATAACCAAGTATCCATAAATGAAATTTAGAAATACAAATATCTAAATTTCAAGTCCAATAGACAGGAACTTACTTTCAAAATAGACATTTTGCGAGTAAGTTCCTAGTTTTATATACCCACTACAACTTTCATCATCCTCTATCAAGCTTCCTATAATTTATCCTTTGGTTATCACAAAATCACAAATAAAATCCCCTTGATTAGAACAATTTAGGAAAACAATTTGCGATATTAAAAGAATAAACCTAATTTTGCACCCTAAAAATTGAATCGAATATTAATTAAATAAATCATTCAGAATGAACGTTTCTTTTATCAACAATGATTCTGTACGTGGAATCATCCGTTTAGAAATTGTAAAGTCTGACTATGCAGATAGCGTTGAAAAAAGCTTGCGCGGACTGCGTCAGAAAGTTAATATGCCGGGCTTCCGTAAAGGAATGGTGCCTATGGGTATGGTTAAGAAGATGTATGGAAAACAGGCGTTACTGGAAGAAGTGAACAAGATCGTTTCAGAAAACCTGTTCAAGTATATCCGTGAAAATAATATCAAAGTTTTGGGTGAACCGATGGCCAGCGAAGCTGAACCTTCTGTTGTTGATTTCGACAAGCAGGAAGATTTCGTATTCAACTTCGATGTAGCTTTGGCTCCTGCCATCAACATCAACCTGAGCAAAGATGATACGTTGACTTACTATCAGGTAAAGATCGACGACGAAATGCTGAATAAGCAAGTTGAAGCTTATACAGCTAACTTCGGTACTTATGAAAAGGTTGAAGAAGTTGAAGAAAAGGATTTAGTAAAAGGTACTGTTGCTGAATTGGAAAACGGTTCACCGAAAGAAGGTGGTATCGTTGTTGAAAACGCAGTCCTGATGCCTCAGTTCATTAAAGATGCTGACGAAAAGGCTAAATTCATCGGAGCAAAGAACAATTCGGTTATCGTATTCAACCCGAACAAGGCATTCGAAGGTGCTGAAGCTGAAATTGCCAACTTCTTACATGTTGACAAAGCTAAAGTTGCTGAATTAACTGGAGACTTCAGCTTCGAAATCACTGAAATCACTCGTCATAAGAACGCTGAATTGAATCAGGAATTATTCGACAAGGTATTCGGTGAAAATGTAGTAACAAGCGAAGAAGAATTCAAAGAAAAGATCAAAGAAGCTTTGGCTGAACAATTCACTCCGCAGAGCGACTATAAGTTCTTATTGGATGCACGCGAAGTTCTTGTACAGAAAGCTGGCGAATTGAAGTTTGCTGATGATATCTTGAAACGCTGGTTATTATTAGCAAGCGAAAAGAATACAGCTGAAAAGATCGAAAGCGAATTCTCTAACATCCTTAGCGATTTGACTTATCAGTTGATCAAAGAAAGCCTGGTTAAAGAAAACAACCTGAAACTGGAAGATGCAGACATCGAAGGCTTCGCTAAACGTGTTGCTAAAGCTCAGTTCGCTCAATATGGTATGTTATCTATCCCTGAAGATGTTCTTGACAACTATTCAAAAGAAATGTTGAAAAACAAAGAAACAGTTCAGAATATTGTAGATCGTGCCATGGAAGAAAAACTGGCAGCTTGCTTGAAAGAAAAAGTAACAATCGATTTGAAAGAATTGACTGCAGAAGAGTTTGCTAAACTTTTTGAATAATGCAGTTCTTCCCTTTTGCAATAAAAGGGTTCATTAGAAAAGGATTTTTCCTGAAAATATTTTATCGGAGATACAAATAAATTGTTTCTTTCAGAAATTTATTTATAACTTTGTTTATCCGTTAAGTATAAAAAGGAGGAATCCTTTTTTCATGTGTTTTCTTCTCGGATTTATGATTAACAAAACTAGTATGGAAGATTTTAGAAAGTATGCAACTAAACATTTGGGAATGAGCGGAACGGCTCTTGATAGTTACATGAATATAACAAGCAGTTATATTTCACCGACCATTATAGAGGAACGTCAGCTTAATGTTGCCCAAATGGACGTTTTCTCTCGTTTGATGATGGACCGGATTATCTTTCTGGGAACTCAGATAGATGATTATACGGCCAATGTTATTCAAGCGCAATTATTGTATCTGGATTCAAGTGATCCGGGCAAAGATATTTCTATTTATATCAATTCACCGGGTGGTTCGGTATATGCAGGATATGGCATTTACGACACCATGCAATTCATCGGATCTGATGTCTCAACAATTTGTACAGGTATCGCAGCATCTATGGCATCCGTATTGTTGGTAGCTGGAACCAAGGGAAAACGTTTTGCCTTAAAACATTCAAGAGTCATGATCCATCAGCCATTAGGAGGCGTTCAAGGTCAAGCTTCTGATATCGAAATTACTGCTCGTGAAATATTGAAAGTCAAAAAGGAATTATATACCATCATTTCTGATCATTCAGGAAAACCTTTTGAAGAAGTAGAACGAGACAGTGACCGAGATTTTTGGATGACAGCACAGGAAGCCAAGGATTATGGCATGATTGATGAAATCTTAACTCGGAAATAAGTCCTTACCCAAATAAAGATTATAAATTTACAGAAAAACTAAAAAAGAAAGATTATGGCCAAAGCAGGCGATACGTGTACGTTTTGTGGACGAAGCAGTCGTGATGTTGATTTAATGATCAACGGAATGTCTGGTTGCATTTGTAATGAATGCGCCACTCAAGCGTACGAAATTGTAAAAGAGCAGCTGGGTAAGAAAAAATCAAAACTGGATTTAGACCGAAAAGATTTACCCAAACCAGAAGATATTAAAACCTTCCTTGACCAATATATCATAGGTCAGGATGAAGCCAAACGTTATCTGGCAGTTTCAGTGTACAATCATTATAAACGACTGATGCAAGAAGAAACTTCGGATGACGTTGAAATTGAGAAATCGAACATCATCATGGTTGGTTCAACCGGTACTGGAAAAACATTACTGGCCCGAACCATTGCGAAATTATTACACGTGCCTTTTGCGATTGTTGACGCAACGGTTCTGACACAAGCCGGTTATGTGGGAGAAGATATCGAAAGTATCCTGACCCGCTTATTACAGGCAGCCGACTATGATGTAGAAGCAGCAGAACGCGGTATCGTCTTTATTGACGAGATCGACAAAATCGCTCGCAAAGGAGATAATCCATCCATTACACGTGATGTCAGCGGAGAAGGCGTACAACAAGGTTTATTGAAACTCTTGGAAGGTTCGATTGTGAATGTTCCACCTCAAGGAGGTAGAAAACATCCGGAGCAGAAAATGATTCCGGTTGATACCAAAAATATTTTATTCATCTGCGGTGGAGCTTTTGACGGTATTGAGAAGAAAATTGCCCAACGATTGAATACGCGAGTTGTAGGATATGCAGCAAGTAAGGATACGGCACAGGTTGATCGGAACAATATGTTGAAATACATCACGCCGACCGACTTGAAGTCTTTCGGTTTAATACCCGAAATCATTGGACGTTTGCCGATTTTGACCTATCTGAATCCATTAGACCGGGTAGCTCTGCGTAATATTCTTACAGAACCAAAGAACTCAATCATCAAACAATACATTAAATTGTTTGCAATGGATAACATTCAACTTTCGTTTGATGAAGACGTTTATGAATTCGTAGTAGATAAAGCTCTCGAATTCAAATTGGGAGCCAGAGGACTACGTTCAATTGTAGAAGCAATCATGATGGATGCCATGTACAGCATGCCATCAGAGAACAAGACAGAATTCCATGTAACATTGGAATATGCAAAAGAACAGTTTGCTAAATCAGATGTAAACCGATTGCAAATTGTAGGAGATAATTAAGAGTAAACCTATTTCTAATAATATTGAGTATGGCAAAAAAAGATAAATTGACAGAGGCATTGAAAAAGCATTTTGGTTTCGATACATTCAAGGGAAATCAGAAAGCGATTATAGAAAATGTACTGGCAGGTAATGATACGTTTGTATTGATGCCTACCGGAGGAGGTAAATCTTTGTGTTACCAGTTGCCCTCCTTGTTAATGGAAGGAACAGCTATTGTTGTTTCTCCCCTTATAGCCTTGATGAAGAATCAGGTAGATGCCATGCGTAATTTTAGTGAAGAAGACGGCGTTGCCCATTTTATCAATTCTTCATTAAGCAAATCTGCCATAGACCAAGTTAAAGAAGACATATTATCCGGTAAAACAAAGCTGCTATACGTAGCTCCTGAATCTTTGACCAAAGAAGAAAACGTAGAATTTCTTCGCCAGGTAAAGATTTCGTTTTACGCAGTCGATGAAGCTCATTGTATCTCTGAATGGGGACACGATTTCCGTCCTGAATACCGTCGGATTCGTCCGATCATCAACGAAATCGGTAAACGTCCGCTTATTGCTTTGACAGCAACAGCTACCCCTAAAGTACAACATGACATTCAGAAGAACTTGGGAATGACAGATGCAGCCGTATTCAAATCATCTTTCAACCGTGTCAATCTTTACTATGAAGTTCGCCCCAAAACAGCCAATGTGGACCGGGATATTATCAAGTTCATTAAATCGAACGAAGGAAAATCCGGAATCATTTATTGTCTGAGCCGTAAAAAAGTAGAAGAGTTTGCCGATATCCTAAAAGCTAATGGTATCAAAGCTTTACCATATCATGCAGGAATGGACTCACAAGTTCGGTCGGCTAATCAAGATGCTTTTTTGATGGAACAGGTTGATGTGATCGTAGCAACAATAGCTTTTGGTATGGGTATTGATAAACCGGATGTACGATATGTCATCCATTACGATATCCCCAAAAGTCTGGAAGGCTATTATCAGGAGACAGGGCGAGCCGGACGAGATGGAGGTGAAGGACATTGTTTGGCCTTTTATTCATATAAGGACCTGCAAAAACTGGAAAAGTTTATGCAAGGGAAACCTGTAGCCGAACAAGAAATAGGTAAGCAATTATTATTGGAAACAGCGGCATATGCAGAAACTTCTGTCTGCCGCAGAAAAGTATTGCTCCATTATTTTGGAGAAGAATATCCTGAAGATAATTGTGGTAATTGTGATAATTGTTTGAATCCGAAAAAACAAGTGGAAGCTAAAGAATTATTGGGTGCAGTACTGGAAGTCATCAGTACGCTGAAAGAGAAATTTAAAGCAGAATATATCGTCAACATGTTGGTAGGAAATGAAACTTCCGAAATTCAGTCATATAAACACAACGAATTGGAAGTATTCGGCTCTGGACAAGACGAAGATGAAAAGATTTGGAATGCAGTGATACGTCAGGCCCTGATTGCCGGTTATCTGGAAAAAGACATCGAGAACTATGGCCTGCTCAAAATCACACCAAAAGGTAAAGAGTTCATGAAGAAGCCAGTTTCTTTCAAGATTACCGAGGATCATGAGTTTGAAGAAGAAGAGGAAGAAATCCCAGTACGCGGAGGAGCATCTTGTGCTGTCGATCCTGTTCTTTATTCAATGATGAAGGATTTGAGAAAGAAATTATCCAAGCGGTTGGAAGTACCTCCTTTTGTTATCTTCCAGGATCCATCCTTGGAGGCAATGGCTACTACCTATCCGATCACACTGGAAGAATTACAGAACATACCGGGTGTAGGAGCAGGTAAAGCAAAACGCTACGGAGCTGAATTCATTGCACTAATCAAACGTCATGTGGAAGAAAACGAGATTGAACGACCAGAAGATTTGCGTGTCAAAACCGTTGCCAACAAATCCAAACTGAAAGTTTCAATCGTACAGAGCATTGACCGCAAAGTAGCTCTTGATGACATAGCCGTATCAAAAGGACTTGAGTTTGGTGAACTGCTGGATGAAGTGGAAGCTATCGTTTATTCAGGTACACGTATCAACATCGATTACTTCTTGAATGACGTTATGGATGAAGATCATATTGAAGATATTTATGAATATTTCAAGGATTCAGAAACCGATGATCTGGAAGAAGCAATTGAAGAATTAGGTGGAGATTACACAGAAGAAGAAATCCGCCTGGTACGTATCAAGTTCCTTTCTGAAATGGCAAATTGATGCTTCATTTGATAAAAAACACTAATTTAACGGACTGAAATACTATTTTGGTTATCAGTCCGTTTAATTACTGTATTTTTGTACGAGTAAAATTGTAGCATCAAAAAGATTCATTAATGAAAAAGTTTTTTGTATCAGCGTTACTTTTTGCGGTAGCAGTATCTGCCTATGCCAACTCGGCAAGCGATTCTGTTGCAATGACTGTCGCAGGCAAAGCGATCAGTATAGATGAGTTTCTGTTTACAGCTAAAAAGAATGGAGAAACAGATCTATCCAATAAAAAGAGTCTGGAGTCGTTCGTTGAATTATTCAAAATCTATAAATTAAAAGTTGCCGACGCCGAAGCTGAAGGTTTAGACAAAACCGAATCATTCAAAGAAGAACTAGATAAGTACAAAGCACAACTAACATCCGACTATCTGTCGGATCGCCCCGCAGAAGAAAAAGTTTTATCAGACGAATATACCCGTTTGAACGAAGTTCTTGATTTGACACATATTCTTTTCTTCTTGCCCCAAGAAACTGTTTCCAAAGATACTGTCGCCGTTTATCAGCAAGCATTAGCAGCTTACCAACGGATTCAGAAAGGAGAAGATATTATGGCTGTGGGCGCAGAATTAGCGAAAAAAGATTCAGCCCACGTAGGTTACGAGCAGGTACGCAGTTTTTTCCCCATGCGTACGGTTAAAGCTTTCGAAGACTATGTTTACCAAATGCCTGAAGGAGCCGTTTCTATGCCTATCCGTACCAAATTCGGATTCCATATTGTCAAATTAAATCGTAGAATACCCAATCCGGGCAGACGCCAGGTTTCGCATATATTGATTCCTTTTGTTCAGGATTCCATTACCCGCACAGAAGAAGAGACCTATAAGCAAGCAGAAGAAGTTTATCAACTGGCTGTTTCCGGAAAAGACTTTGCCGAATTGGCGAAACAATATTCATCAGATAAAGGATCTGCTCAAAAAGGAGGCAGACTGCCTGTCTTTGGATTGGGAGAAATGGTAGCAGAGTTTGAACAAGCAGCTTTTGCCATCAAGAATCCTGGAGATATTTCTAAACCGGTCAAAACTCGTTTCGGTTACCATATCATTAAACTGGAGAAGAATTTGGGAGTTCAACCATTTGAGGAGATTAAAAAGTCTTGGTACCGGCAAATGTCGCAAGGAGAATGGAACTTCGCTCTTCACAAAAGCTTTGACGACCGCATGAAAAAGGAATACAAATTCGTATTTCATCCGGAAGCTTATGCGGAATTACAGGCAATTTGTAATGACTATTTTCCTACAAATCCGAAATTCTTCGAACAAGCTAAAGATTTAGACAAAGAACTGATGCGCATTGATACCATCAGTTTTGCTCAAAATGAGTTTGCGGCTTATATACAACAATATCCGTTTTCGGTGAAAACTTATGCAGGCGACTTTATGCAAGAAGTTTTAGACTTATGTATCCATGATATCTTAACGAACATGGAACGTAAGAATCTGACAAACAAATATCCGGAATTCAAACTATTGTTGAATGAGTATCGAGATGGAACATTACTGTTTGCCATCAGTAATCAAAAGATTTGGAATAAGCCTGCCGAAGAACAAGCCAAATTGGAAGAAGACTGGATCAAAGAACTGAAAGAGAAATATCCAGTTGAAATCAATTGGAAAGCGTTGAAAAAGGCTGCTAAAAAATAAGCAATCATGAGAACAGAATTTTACATACTCTGTGGACTAATCGGATTGAGTAGTTGTACAAAGAATGCAACGACCCAACAAAAAGGTACGTTAGTAAAAGTCAACGAACGTACCTTAACCAAAGAGGATGTTTTATCTGTTCTTCCTAAAAATATTTCTTCTGCAGACAGTTTGCTGTGGGCAGAAAGCTATATCAAACAATGGGTAAAAGACAACTTGGTCTATGATGTTGCATTACAGAATTTAGGTGATGAGAATCGGGCTGAAATCGACCGTCTGGTAGATTCGTACCGACGTTCACTGGTTCGATACCGATATCAGGAACAACTGGTGCACGAACGGTTGTCTGCCAATATAACGGATGAAGAAAAACGAAATTTCTATGACGAAAATCAAGATCAGTTTGAATTAGATCACAGTCTGATAAAAGGTCTTTTCTTGAAGATTCCGATTGATGCACCAAATCTAGACGAAGTTAAGAAATGGTATCGGTCAACGTCAGAAGCCTCCATCGAGAAAATAGAAAAATACAGTGTTCAAAATGCTGTAGTTTATGATTATTTCTATGACAAATGGGTGAGCTTTGATGAGGTTTTTGTAAATATTCCTATCCAAGTACCCAATGAAAACGAGTTCTTGCGGACCCATTCGTTTGTTGAGACAGCCGATAGCAGTTACTGTTATTTACTGAATATCGAAGAATACGTAGCCAAAGGGAAAATCGCTCCGTTTGAATATGCCAGCACGCAAATATCAGACATGCTTGTGAATCAGCGGAAGGTTCAATTCCTAAAAAATTTTGAAGAAGAATTATATAATGATGCAATTCGGGGCGGAAATGTGGTTTTTAGCGCAGAAATGCCTTAATTTGCAAAAAAATAAAGGATGCTATAATGAAAAAGGTTTTACTTGCAGTTTTTCTGGCGAGCTTTTCATGGTTGACAAAGGCGCAGGATAATGTGATTGATGAAATTGTGTGGGTAGTTGGTGATGATGCCATCTTACGTTCGGACATTGAGGCTCAGCGTTTGTATCTGCTGAACGCCGGAGAACGTCTGGAGGGTGATCCTTATTGCTTTATCCCAGAGCAAATGGCCATTCAGAAGCTTTATCTGAATCAAGCTAAAATTGATAGTGTGGAAGTTCCGGAAGCACAGGTGATCCAAAGTGTAGATCAATGGATCAATAGTGCAATCGGACAGATTGGTTCTAAAGAAAAGGTGGAAGAGTACTTTAACAAGAAAATTTCCCAAATCCGTGAGGAACGTATCGAGATGACACGTGAACAACAGATTGTACAGGAAATGCAGAAGAAGTTGGTTGGTGAAATCAAATTGACTCCGGCTGATGTTCGTAAGTATTACAATCAGTTACCACAAGATAGTCTTCCTAACATTCCGATGACTGTCGAAGTACAAATCATCACGATTGAGCCGAAAATTCCATTTGAAGAAACAGATGCGATCAAGGCTCGCTTACGTGAATTTACCGAACAAATCAATTCCGGGAAGTTTGAATTTTCTACATTAGCCCGTATGTATTCAGAAGATCCAGGATCGGCAGCACGTGGTGGTGAATTGGGTTTCATGAGCAAGACACAGTTATTACCGGAGTTCGCCAATGTAGCTTTCAACTTGAAGGACTCCAAACATATCTCACAGATTGTACAGACTGAATATGGCTTCCACATCATCCAATTGATCGAAAAGCGTGGTGACCGTATCAACTGCCGTCATATCTTGTTGAAACCGGAAGTTTCTGAGAAAGAACTGCTGGAAGCTACAACACGTATGGACTCTATCTATACGAATATTATGGATAAGAAATTCACTTTTGAAGAAGCAGCTACTTTCCTTTCTTACGACAAAGATACTCGTAATAACAAGGGTTTGATGGTGAACTCGGACTATGAAAGTGCGAATATGGGCACACCTCGCTTCGAATTACACGAATTACCACAGGAAGTAGGTAAAGAGGTTTATAACATGAAAGTGGGTGATATCTCCAAGCCATTCCGTATGATTACCAAATCACAAAAGGAAGTGGTTGCCATTATTAAATTACGTGCCCGTACTGAAGCGCATAAAGCGAATTTGGCGGACGACTATCAGGCTTTGAAAGCCATTGTAGAAAACAAGAAAAGGGAGGAATTGCTGAACGACTGGATTCGTAAACAGCAAAAAACTACATACGTACGCATCAGTGAAGGATGGCGTAACTGCGACTTCCGTTTTCCAGGTTGGGTAAAAGAATGAAACTGACAAACATATTCCTATATATATTTTTCTTATGTTCTTGCTCTTGGACGCTTATGGCCCAAGAGCAAGATTCTGTTTCTGTCAAGAAGACAAAAGTCTATCTGGAACATGCCAATACATTATCGTTCGATCAAGATATTAAACCGGATGCACAGATTCTGGTAGGTAACGTGTGTTTTCGGCATGACAGTTCGTACATGTATTGTGATAGTGCCTACTTTTACGAAGCTAGTAATTCGCTGGAGGCATTCAGCAACGTGCGGATGGAACAAGGCGACACGTTGTTCGTCTATGGACAATACTTGTACTATGACGGGAATACCCAGATTGCCCGGCTGCGTGACTTGGTCCGCATGGAAAACCGGCAAGTAACATTATTCACCGATAGCCTTAACTACGAACGAATACCCAATATCGGTTATTACTTCGAGGGTGGAATGATTGTCGATTCACTGAATCAGCTTTCTTCGTTTTACGGACAATACAGTCCGGCTACCAAACTAGCCATTTTCAACGACAGTGTCCGATTGGAGAATCCGAATTTTACCCTCTATTCCGATACCTTGCATTATAATACAGAATCCAAGATTTCCACGATATTAGGACCTTCGGTTATCGTCTCGGATAGCGGTACTATTCATTCATCTAAAGGCTGGTACGACACAGTACATAATACATCAATGTTACTCGACCGATCGGAGATAGTTTCGGGGAATCGTTTCCTGACGGGCGATTCGATCGCTTACGACCGGGAACAAGGTTTTGGCGAGGTATTTGGTAATATGTGTATCCGCGATACGCTGCAGAAGATTATGCTTTTGGGTGATTATGGCTACTACAACGAGAAGACTGGCTTTGCTTTTGCTACCGATAGCGCCCGTTGCCTGGAGTATTCGCAGGGCGATACCCTCTACTTGCATGCGGATACGTTGCAAATGACAACAATCGACTCGACCTACCGCGAGGTAAAAGCCTACTACGGTGTGCGTTTCTACCGGACAGATATACAAGGCGTGTGCGATTCTATGCAGTTCAATTCGCGCGACTCCATCTTATATATGTATAACGACCCGATCCTGTGGAACGAGCAATACCAGCTCTATGGAGATACCATCCTGATTTATATGGCAGACAGTACAATTGATCATGCTCACGTGCAACAGTTTGCCTTTGCTATCCAACAAGTAGATACGGGTTATTACAATCAATTGAAAGGAAATGACCTGAAGGCTTATTTCAACGGACAGGCAGTTCGGCAGATAGATGTGGCAGGAAATGCCGAATCCATCTTCTACCCCATCGAGAAAGACGGTAGTATGGTTGGACTGAATGCCACGAAGAGTGGTTACCTCACGATCTGGTTGAAAGATAACAAGCTCGACAAGCTGAAGATCTGGCCGAATCCGCAAGGAACCATGACACCGATACCCGACCTGAAGCCCGCCCAAAAGGAGCTGAAGGATTTCTTCTGGTATGATTACCTGCGCCCCACCAGCAAGGATGACATTTACGTGGTGCGGAAGAAGAAGGTGCAAGACGCGCCCAAGCGTAGCAATAAGTTTGTGCATGAGTAAGAAGGTGAGCCAATGGATCAGAAAGTAAACGATACAGACCTGAAGCATAACAACCGGACGCCGGTGCGCTTCCGCGTCGTGCAAAGCAACCTGCCCGGGCAGGAAGATACTTATTCCGCCACTGTGGTACGACGGGATACGCTCACCATCGACGACCTGATTCGCCGCATCATGGAAAAACGGTCAGAGTTACGCCCCGAAACCCTGCGGACGGTTTTCAGCTTGATCAAAAACGAACTGTACGAGGCCCTCGAAGACGGCTACAACGTAGATTTCGAGTTCGGCCGCGTGGATGTCACCCTCGGCGGCGCGTTTGTCCACCCTTCCGACCGCTACGATGCCGACGCCCACTTGTTGCAACCCCGCTTGAACCCTTCGCCGCTAATGAAACAGCGTGTTGCCCGCCTGAAAGGGATCAACGACACCTACAATGCCTCGCGCAATGGCCTCCAGCTGGAGTATATCACCGATGCCAGCCTCCCGATCCCGTCCGGCGAAGCAGGCAACCGCAACGTCATCCCGACCGACTTCAAAGGGATGCTGTCCATCTATGGCCGTTACATCCGCATTAGTGGAGATAACCCAGCCAATGGCCTCGCCTTCCATTGCCAAGAGACGGGTGAAGCCTATACAGTCCACCCCGACGAATTGCTATACAATACCGCCTCGCGCCTCATCGTCTGCCCCACCTTCCCCCTCACCGAAGGCACCTGGACTCTGACGGTCACCACGCAGTATTCGAGGAATTATCATACTGTCAGGCAGCCTCGCCAAGCGACTTTACATTTCCAGGTAGTCGTTCCCGACCAACAATAACCATAGCCCTATGCAATCCACCTTTCCTTAATAGGCAAGACACCCGTTCCTTACCTATTAACACCTCGTCACCTTACCTATCGCGAGTATACCATCCACCTGAAGCGGACTATCCGCTCCACCTAAAGCGGATCATCCGTTTCAAGTAAAGCGGATAGTCCGCTCCACATAGATGGCTGGCAGGCGACAGGTAAGGTGAAACCCCTTTTCCTATATTATAGAGGAAGGGCATGCTTATAAAGAGATACTATTTTCATAGAACGGATGAGGATTCTAGCCCAACAGAGGATCCAGCCTTTTTTATTCTGCCATCTTTCCTTATCTTCGTGCTGGATAACATTCAATCAACTCATACACACAGAAGCATGGAGATACAATTAGATCGTTTTGAGGAACAAATAGATGAGGCCATCTTGCAACGAGGGCTCAATTATTTCAGGAAAGGATATGTCACGGACGTGGAAGAAATCGGGCCTGGTGATTACGAAGCCACGGTGAACGGAAGAGAGATATATACGATTCATCTGCATATCGAGAAAGGTGTCGTGACTGAATATGACTGCGACTGTCCCTACGATCAAGGTCCTGTGTGTAAACACATCGTGGCCGTTTTGTTCTACCTACAGCAAGATGTGTTGCATTTAGAAGAAGATCTCCCGACAAAGAAAACGGCAAAGAAAGCGAAGAAGCCTTCGGAGATGGAGCAGGTCAACAAAATCCTGCATTTACTTTCGCACGAAGAATTGAAAGCGTTCGTACGGGATTATTGCAAAAAGGACAAACAAGTCCGGGGACAATTCCTTTTCAGCTACATGGATTTATGTGTAGGACAGAAGGAGCTTTATGCCCAGCAGATACAAGCCCTCATCAAATCGCATTCCGACCGTTATGGATTCATCGAATACCGGGATGCAGCCAACTTAGGCCGCAGTGTGTGTGGTTTATTGGATGAAGCAGCTGATTGGCCGCAAAAAGGGAAAACCGCCCAAGCCATTTACCTGGCAGAAGCCACCATCGAAAAAATGGCAGATGTCATTAACAACACCGATGACAGCAGCGGAGAAATCGGGGGTTGTATTTCCACCGCTACCCAAATGCTCGCAGATCTTGCCGAATCGGGATTGGTATCTCCATTGCGGGAAGAATTGTTCCAATGGGCTATCAAGCAATCCAAATCTAAGACATTACAAGGTTGGGACTGGCATTTTGAAGTCATTCGTATTGCCATTGATCTGATCCAGTCGCCGCAAGAGAAAGAACAACTCCTCCGTATCTTGGGTGAGATACAATCGTATGATGAAGATGATTGGAATTACCAACAAATCCTGAACTTACGCCTGCAAATCATCCGTAAGACAGAAAACGAAGAAGCGGCCATCCATTTCATGGAAGCGAACTTGTCTAATCCAACGTTCAGGAAACTCCTGATTGAAAAAGCCCTGTCCGAGAAGAACTATCCCCAAGTAGAAAAACTGGCGAATGAAGGTATCAAACAAGACGAAAAGAGCAAACCTGGGCTGGCTACTGATTGGAAGAATTACCTGCTGACTATGTATTTACAGACAGGAGACAAAGAACAAATCATACGCCTGGCGCGATATTTCCTGCTTCAGTACTATTCAAGACACCAGCCGCGCCAATACTACTATGATCTGTTAAAGAGCCTAATTTCTGAAGAGCAATGGGCAGCCTACGTGGATGGTATCATCGCTGAAATCTGTCAGGAGAATAAATATGGAGCTTTTCAACCTGTTGCAGAAATATATATTTGGGAGAAGCAGTGGGACAAACTTCTTGCCTGGATCCGCCAATATCCCGATTTTTATCATATAGAGCAGACTGAACCCTATTTAAAAGAGATGTATCCGCAAGAGCTGGCTGCGTTGTACCAGGATACGATCTTGAAATACTTGGAAAGGAACGTAGGAAGAGAACATTACCAAAAGTGTTGCCAGTACCTACGAAGAATGATCAAACTGGGTGCTCGCCCTATGGCGACGGAACTGATTACACAGTTACAAACGCAATATCGCAACCGAAGAGCCTTGTTGGAAGAGTTGTCGAAGGTATAAATCCCAAGGGTTTTACATTATTTAGGAAAAAGCAAGCGCCCTTTGTTGTATCTTTGCGAGAGAAGTAGTAAAGAACAAACCCTAAAACGAAAAGATATGGCATTTTTCTCCTTTTATAATGTACGTAAACCCCGCCAATTTGAACATAAGCCGATTTATTGGGATCCGCATAAAGAGGAAATGGAAGAACGGGTACGCCGGATCAAACGTGAAATGGGAATGGAAGAAGAATCATTGGAAGATTATAAGCCGCAGATAAAGGGGACTTTCATTGAAGGGACAACCCACTTGAAGCGAAGCCGGAACAAAGGCGACAATGCACGAAGCCGCGAGTATAAGAATGTGAAACTGATTGTGGCGTTGGCCATATTGGCTGCCATATTATGGTATTTCTACCTGAGATGAGCGATATCATACATCTGCTGCCTGACAGCATCGCCAATCAGATTGCGGCGGGCGAAGTGATTCAAAGACCGGCTTCGGTTGTGAAGGAGCTGGTCGAGAATGCTATTGATGCCGGTGCCTCACAAATCCAAATCCTGATCAAGGATGCCGGAAAGACATTGGTGCAGGTCATCGACAACGGGAAAGGGATGTCGGAAACCGACGCCCGCATGGCATTTGAGCGCCATGCCACATCCAAAATCTCCAAAGCAGATGATCTGTTTTCCCTTTATACCATGGGTTTCCGTGGAGAAGCATTAGCATCAATCGCCGCTGTGGCTCAAGTAGAACTTCGTACCCGCCAAAAAGGGGCCGATTTAGGAACACGTTTGGAAATCTTCGGTTCAAAGTTGCAACATATCGAAGAAGATGCTTGTCCGGAAGGGAGTATCTTCTCGGTCAAGAATCTCTTCTATAATGTACCGGCACGACGTAAATTCCTGAAGACAAACGATACAGAATTTCGGAACATCATTACGGAATTCGAACGGATAGCCCTAGTAAATCCGTCGGTTTCCATGTCGCTGTATCACAATGATACGGAAATATTGAACCTGCCGGAATCAGGTCTTCGACAACGGATCGTGAATGTCTATGGCAAGAATCTGAACCAGAAACTGCTTTCTGTAGAAGCCGAGAGCTCACTGGTTTCCATCAATGGTTTTATTGGCAAACCGGAAACCGCTAAGAAACGAGGGGCTTTGCAATATTTCTTTGTCAACGGGCGTTTTATGAAGCATCCGTATTTTCACAAGGCGGTCATGCAAGCCTACGACCAATTAATTCCAGCCGGTGAAATGCCCAGTTACTTCATCTACTTCAACTTGGATCCGTCAACCATCGATGTCAACATCCATCCGACCAAAACGGAAATCAAGTTTGAGAACGAACAACCTATTTGGCAAATCCTGCTGGCGGCTGTCCGGGAAACATTGGCGAAGTCGAGTGCAATTCCTACCATTGATTTTGATGTAGAAGGAGCGATTGATATTCCGGTCTATAACCCGGAAAAGAAAATCAGCGGGAATGAATCACCCAAAGTACAAATCCGTTCGGAATACAATCCATTCAAGCGGGAAGTAACACCTACTGATACACGTCCGTCATTCGACTGGACAGAACTGTACCAAAGCTTTGAAGCAGACCGCTCGGCCGTACTTCCGGATGAAGAAGTCGTAGAGAAAAAAATAGGTAGTGCCATTCCTATCGAAAAAGAAATTATTGAAAAGCCGGTTCAACCTGCCGAAGAAAAGGTTCTGTTTGCCAACACCTCAGTACAACCGGTTGCCAAACCTTGCTTCCAATACAAGAACCGGTATTTGGTAACAACCTTGAAGTCGGGCATGGCGATTATCGACCAACATCGGGCTCATCTGCAAATTCTGTTCGAACAATATCAGAAATCTATTCGCCAACAGAAAGCGGCTTCGCAACAGATGTTATTTCCGGCGATTGTCGATTTCACACCAGCTGAAGAGACAATCTTGCCTCTCTTGTTGGAAGACCTCTCCTATTCGGGTTTTGATCTGAGTAATTTAGGAGGTGGAAGTTATTCCATTAACGGAATACCCGACGGCATGGAAGGTGTGGACTGTGTTACATTGCTAAAAGACATCGTAGCAAAGGCCATTGATACCGGTTGCAAAGGAAATGAAGAAATTGGTGATATGATTGCTTTTTCCATGGCTTCAGCTCAGGCTATTCCGGCAGGGAAAGTACTGTCTTCGGAAGAAATGGATCACCTGCTGGCCTCTCTCTTCCTCTGTTCTAACATGAATCTGACACCCGACGGAAAGACGATTCTTTCCATGCTTACAGACGACGAACTGGAAAGTCGATTCCATTAAATACCTTTTTCATACCTGATTATCTATTTGCCCCTATTGGAATCTCTGGAGAATCAGGTGTGAAAAAGTATTTCAATTTACTCTCTACACCTCCTATTCTGTTAATAAATATTATTTTCCTATCATTTCCTGTACGAAATATTTGTTTTCATCTATCTATACTGTATGTTTGTACTATACAAATAGTACAATATAAAGATAATTCATTAAGGGTATGATTAAGTTTATAATTGATTATTCCGGAGGCGTACCTATCTATCGCCAGATTATAGACCAAATCAGATTTGGAATTGCTTCCGGACAGTTAAAGTTAGGCGAGCAATTACCTACCGTTCGAGCGTTAGCGGTAGAATTGAAAGTGAATTTAAACACGGTTTCCAAAGCATACAAAGAATTGGAAATCCGAAAGATCTTGGAGACACAACAAGGTACTGGCACATTTATCAATCAAACCGAACAAGTCATTTCGGAAGAAGAAAAGACCAACAAACTGAAAGATATCTGCCAGCAAGCCTCTATGGTGGCTCTGCAATATGGCTTCACCATTGAAGACATGATACAGGAATTAAAACGAATAGAAATAACCAATAAATAATAAGCTATATGGAAACAACTAATTTAATGAACAAAGGATGGATCAATCCTATTTCAACCACCGTCTTTTTGATATTGCTGGTAATATCAATCGCCTTATACAGTTTGAATATCTTCGGCGAACTCATCTTGTTCTTATGTATTTTAGCATCTGCTTTACTCGCATCGTCTATTCATATCGCAGACCAATGGGATCGGGCAGTTGTTCTTCGTATGGGTAAATATCAAGGATTGAAAGGTCCTGGTCCTTTTATGATTATTCCGATTATCGATTCTGTATCTACTTATATTGACCAACGCGTCCGGGTAAGTGCTTTCAAAGCCGAACAGACATTGACGAAAGATACCGTTCCAGTCAATGTGGATGCCGTTGTGTACTGGACTGTATGGGATGTAGAAAAGGCAGCTTTGGAAGTTCAACAGTATCAAACAGCTATCGAACATATTGCCCAAACCGGACTGAGAGACACGATCGGCAAACATGAATTGTCGGAACTGCTACAGGAACGTGATAAAATTGCAGAAGACTTACAACAGGTATTAGACCGGAATACCAATCCTTGGGGTATCACTTGTCAGACCGTCGGAATCAAAGATATTGCCATTCCGAAAGATTTAGCTGAGGCCATGAGTAAAGAAGCACAGGCCGAACGAGAACGTAGAGCCCGTGTCATCTTGGGAACTGCCGAGACTGAGATTGCCGAGAAGTTTGCACAAGCCAGCCGGAAATATACTGACAATCCGGTTGCACTCCACCTAAGAGGTATGAATATGTTGTTTGAAGGACTCAAAGAAAAAGGTTCAATGGTGATTGTTCCGAGCTCTGCCCTTGATACCATGAATCTAGGAGCCATGGGTGGTTTAGTTTCACTCGCTAAAAATACAGAAACTCCACAAAAACCAGTTACTGCTACAGTTCCACAAGCATAAAACAAGAGCTACATTGGCAGCGTTAAATATGCGCTAATTGTATTCCGACAACGGGTTAAATAATCTAAGAGATGAAGAAGAGATACAACGCGGATCGCTACTTTTCCGACAAACAATGAGAAGGTTAGTGGCCACAATGGGGATTTCTCGAATAGCGCAGGGTACGATTTTGTGGTAGATGTCTTAGGCGGTCGGCAGATGTTGAATATAGAGTTCGACAAAGAGAAGCATCTGGCGGTTATTGTTGGCGAACATCCCTTTTGGCATGTTGGAGAGAAGTTATATTTCCGTGAACACTTTAATGATACCATTTATCAGGTGACGAAAGAAGGATTATTACCTGAACGGCGATTTGATTTCGGAGATATGACGTGGAAGCGTGAAGATCGATATGATATACAGAAAGACCATGCTATTTATCTGGTGGAAGTTCAGGAGAACAATCGTATCCTTTGGTTGCGATTTCTAGTCGATTTATTTGATAATGACAAACGAAAAGCCTACAATGCGCTTTATCTGAAGGAAACCGGAGAAGTAAAGGTGGCTGCTTATGAAGAAGGGCTAGAAAATGACCTGAACGGATTCTTGCCTTTGCAACCTACTTTTGTGACAGCCGACGGAGAATTTGCCCAGATAATTCCGGCCGAAACAATAGCTGAATGGTTTGAAGAACATCCAGATGTTGCAGAACTTCCGGAAGAAGTGAAAGCCTTGAAAGGAATCACGACAGAAGATAATCCGGTAGTTGTCTTGATGAAGTAAATAAACCCGTTGGCGGAATTACGATGACAGAGGAAAAATCACTTTCTTCATTCATCATTGACCCGCAATACACAGGCCCATATATACATTTATATGCCGAGCATCTGAAAAATCCCTGTCGCCCCAAATAGGCAACAGGGATTCATCTATCCTACTTATTTGCACTTTATAGATTCTTGATTTCTTCTTCGGTCATGCCTGTACATTGTTTAATGAATTCAACGGAAGCTCCGTTCTGCTTCATCAAGCGGGCGGTTTTAAGTACGCCTCTCTCTTCACCAATTGCTATTCCTTCTTCTTTCCCTTCTCTCCTTGCCGTCGTAACAACATTCTCATTATCCCGGTATATTTTCAGGGCAGCCTCGTATTCTGCCCGCTCCTTCTTGTTCATATTGGCGATACGTGCCAACTCTTCCAAGCGGTTAAACAAGGCTTTCTGACCTTTGAATGATAAATGTTCCAACTATTCCATATGTTTTAAATTATATAACTGACCTTGCGACAGTAGAGGCGCAGCGTGCTGCGCCTCCAGCAGGCGTTGTATCCGATAAATGGCGGAAAATATAGAACGACATTGCATGAACTCGATATTAACAACGATTCGTTCTTCCATTTTTCCGCCTTTATTCTCTGTTGCGTCAGCCGGAGACGCGGCACGCCACGTCTTTACGGATTTTATAATTGTCCATTCTCAATTATCAATTACCAAAAATCCCTGCCATCCGAAATAGAACAGCAGGGATTTCCTCTTTTTGAGATTCCGCTTTTGTCTTTCGCAAGGCTACCGGCGGAACATAAACTTTATATTACACTATTATTAATACTAACGCCACTTGTTCTCCTTCGCAGGGTACTTGCCTTTTCCTCTTCCTCTACCCTGAAGGACAGAGCTATGGGATGGCTTGCGTGGACTATTAACTTTTTCTATTAATCTATTTATTTTCCACTTTCACCCTCACGGGATACTCTGCAAACCGTTGCCGGCTGGTGGATAAACAATTAATTTATTTAATTATGAATTATTTCTTGAAATCTATAGAGACGCGGCACGCACGGGTGTGAAACCCAGACGCGGCACGCCACGTCTCTACGTTTTATAATTCGTCAATTACTTAACGACTACCTTGAAGCTTTCGCCGTCAACTGATACGACTACGATACCAGCCGGAGCTGCGATGGTTGCGTTGTCTGAAGAAACTACTTCGTTCGCAACTACCTTACCTAAGATGGTACTTACGATTACGTTCTTGCCTTCAGCACCCTTAACTACTACGGCACCGTTAACGCCTGCCACTACTACGTTGCCAGCTGAGATTTCTTCGTTTGCTGTCGGAGCATCAGTTGTAGTATTATCTACATAGAATACATCAGCATCATCATAGTCACTTGTTACTACTGCAAAATGATTCTGATACTTCAACCAACCACGTTTGTTATGATCGTAAGTAGTTTCGATCTTAACACCCTTACGCTCTTCATCAACATAGCGGAATGCGAATGTGCAAACCTTATCATCATTATTGTTCAAGGCTATCTTCTTATCTGCTTTATCTGTATGTAATGTCAAAGCATCACCTGTGTGATAACCATCAACAAAGATTAAACGGAAGTAATCATTACGATCCCAGATATATGGATTAGACTTTTTGTTAATACCATATGCATTAGCAGAATCAACAGCATTAATCAAGAAACGACCATAAACTGTATCCGGATGCAATGTCGGATGTCCAGGAATATCACAAGGAATTTCCGGTTTAATATCTGTATCAACAGCTAATAAATACTGTGGGCGATGAGTATTGTTACGAACATATGCAGTATCAGCCAAGATTGCAGCCTTCATATCCTTAACATCTGCCACATGGTTCATACCTAAGAAGTTTGTACCATTCTGGCCTTGTTCATACAAGAAGAAGTTAGTGAAGTCTTTTGCAGAGATCTTAACTGTATCTTGTGAACCTGTGATAGTCATATATTCAACCTTATTTGTAGGTTCAATAGTAACACGGTCATTATCGTTGTAGTTGTAAATACCTGCTACATCTGTTATAGTTCCCGGTTGAGCTGCAAAATAAACCTTATGAGATTCTTTGTTATACGGATTATTTACTTCTTTGCTATTAGGTTTAGACTGGTTATTACGAACATTAACACCATTAGTGAAGTCACCATCCATATCGTATGCGTTATCACCTAAGTTTACTTCAAAGATATCATCGAAAGTATATTTAACCTTATTACCTTTCTTGTCTTTATTCCAGCTATACCATACTTCATGACCAGCTTTTTCATTGCAATAGTCATAATCAATAGCATAGTCACGAACTAAGATATAAGAACCATCAGCCTTTTCTTTCACAACAAATGCATACTTAGCACCTTCTAGATCAAAGTTTTCATGTGCATTTAATGGTGCCAAGTCTTTGCTCAAAACAAACTTCTTGTTTACATCATCATATTTCAGATATTTTTCTGAGAAGTTTTCATACAAAGCATACTGGAAGAATTCCAATGTATCAACAGCTGAAACTAATTTATCTTTTTCATTGTACTTCAAATAAGAAGTGTAATGATGCAATGTATCTGGAGCTGCATAACCACTATGATCAGAGAAGTTATGTTCCATCTGTTTAACACGGAATTCAATAGCTTCGCTTTCATTCTTCGTCAGTTTTACATTATCATCTTTGTCTTTGCCGATGTAATAAGTTTCACCAAGAGCTGTTTCAAATGACATGTATTTTCCATTTACTTGTTCTTCGTCCATGTCAAACTCAACATAACCCTTTCCACTATGACCTAATTCTGCATCTTTAGCTTCTGTGATATTGACAACTTTCCATGCATCCGTTGTATAAGCATTCTTACAGATTTCGAATTTACCGTTGATTTTACGGATTACCCATTGACCTTTAACTGCGTCAGCTGCTGTTGTAATATTAAATTTGGCTCCTGATTCACGGTTTACGAAATAGTAATCTCCATCTTCATCAGCATATAACAACCACTGTCCTTCCGGATTTGTCAAATCTACTTGTTTGATTGGTGCAAACAACTGTTCATAGCTATCCACATCTGCTGCTTGAACTGGAGATAATGACATTTCATTTTCATCGCTACCAGTTGTAATGTTCCAAATCTTACCGGCAAATTCTCTCGGAATATCCAAGATATTTGTTCCACCGAATTTAATATACGGAGCTAAAGCACCTACTTCTGTATTAGTATAACCGTTATTATTCACATCTGCTAAACGATCGTTAGCCTTGTCATATTCAATAACTGTCAAATAATTCTTACCAGCAACAGTTGAAACAAACAGACGGACACCTTTATCTGTTGTATTACCCCATGGTTTAGGCATTTCGCCAACTTTTGCATTTGGCAAAGTAACAATCAATGAATCGGTATTATTGAAATCATATGATTTAAATACTTGGAATTCAGCGCGAGCTTTCTTTTTTGCATTGCTTAATTGTGCAAAGTCATGTTCAGAAAGAGCAGTGAATTTATAGCCTCTATAAGCAGAAGACTCTTTACCATCCAAATTTGCTGTATTTTCAGACCAAACGATATCCTTCATATCTCCATCTGCCAGTAACAAGTATTTCTTATCAGCTTTGCGATAGAAGTAATAAGTACCTGATGTTTTAGCAGTTTTAGCTTCGATCTCGCCTGTAAATACATTGCCTTGCAAATCAGAATAGGCTTCATATTCATCGTCATTTGTATATCCAAAAGCCAAACTAAATCCACCTTTCAGCATCTTGTTCATGTCATCAGCAGTGATAGCTTCTTCATCGATTTCGATGTTGTTGAAACCGTCTCCGAAAGAAGTAGCAGTTATTTGATTTGCATCAACCCACCAATCACCATTTGTATCGGCCTTCGGATAAATATACTGTGCTTTGTTTTGATCATCATAAAAGTACAATGTATTTACATCGACATTGATAGATGCGCTACTACCACGTTCTGGACCATCATACGCTGATAAGAACCATTCAACTGTTACCTCTTCGCCACTTGACTTCGTATACTTATACTGTAATGGCTTACCATCTGCCATATTCTTCAACTGAAATTCTGTCTGACCAGAATTTTGGCGAATAATGATTGTCCAATAAGCTGCTTTATCACCCAATTGAACATCCTGTACAAACTGTGTTTTATCACCAACCTTTTTCAAATAAAAAGGTTTATCAGTCGGGCGAGTAGGAAGTTTTTGCCAGCTACCACTTCCAAGAGGACCAGTATAACGTCCGCTTTGTTGAATCAAGAAATACTTTCCTGTATTCTGAACATAGCGAGTATCAGTAGTCCAGTTGCTGGCTTCCGCCACACTGAACACTCCACCAGCCAGCAATAAGCTAGCCATCAAAGTAGAAAACTTTTTGTTCATAATGAATAAAATTAAATAGTTAATTAAAAGGATAATTCAACCAATTAATTTTACGAAGGAGGGAGAACAAACCCGGCTTTGGTTATTTTCAATTCGTTTCAGAAAAGACATAAAAAAAGCACGGGCTCGTCGTCTATTATCAATTCAAAGGCTCTGGTAAGCCTGTCTAACAATAATAGAACGAAAAGCCCGCGCTTATACGATATAATACAATCTTCCCATTAAAATGGTAGATACATTTATACGTAGTCAGCGCAAGCATTTACTGTCCATTATTCCGTTAGACTAAAAATTTACCAGATTTTTGAATTGGAATAATCTTCGTAAAATGCTTGCAATATATTATTGATTCCACTTCACGCAGACCGCTGTCCGCTACGGAATCACTGCAAAGATAAGGAGGTTTTCTGAATCAACAAGGAAAAACTCGCATTATTTTCCAAAATATATGGATTATAGGACGAAACATTTGGATTTATAGCACAAAACCCCTCGTTTCAAGTACGTGATAAAATGCCGGCGTATCTTGCTTTTTATACCTTATTATATATACCCCATATCCGATTTTCTTTTATACCCTTCACACACACCCTTATCTATCTCTTATTCTGCGTTTTCCTGTGAAGGATGTGAAGGCACATCCTTTACGCCTGCTGGAGGCGCAGCACGCTGCGCCTCTACTTGCCGATTCGTCCTTGAATCACCAAAACAAACAGATATACAAACAGATAGAAAAATAATGAAAGATCGTTTTTCGAATTTATCAGTAGATGAAATAAGGACTTCTTAAAAACGAAAACGAAACTAACGGGAATCGAAAATGATTCTCGTTAGTTTCGCTTTTAATTCCTACTAGGAATGATTCAAAACACGCCGGCTTTTGATGAATTCCCGGCGTGTTTTGATCAAAAGCCGGCGTATTTTGGGAAGCTTCTATAATTCAAACGGATCATACGGAAAAAGAACCACTTCGCCAGCCTGCAAAGAAGCCTGCACATCGATCAGACGCTGATTGGAACTTCCCCGGAATAACAAATCCTCATCTTTTTGGGATTCGATAAACGGACCGTCCACCAACACGTCAATCTGTTCGAGCAAGGCTTTCTGATCCGGCATTTTCACGAGGTTTTCAAACAGATAACCGGTATAACACCAGATATTCTTATTACTCTTCGCCTTGATGGCTTGAGCCAGTTCGGTAAAACCTTTTGCCTGATACATCGGATCTCCGCCACTGAAAGTAACATTGGCGAACTCATCAGCCAGTACGCGTTCCAGGATTTCTTCGGTTTCCATGGCTTGTCCGTTCCCTTGATTCCACGACTCCGGATTATGACAGCCCGGACAACGGTTCGGACAACCGGCACAATAAATAGTAGTCCGGAAACCCGGACCATCTACCGTCGTATCTTCCAAAATATCTAATACCGAGATCATCTTATTCTCCTTTGTCTGTATGCGTGACACGATCTTTCAATTCAGCCAGTTTGGCTTTGTTCCAACGGTCTGTTGTTCCAACCAGATAACCGGTAATACGCTGCAACTTATCCAAGTGCTTGCTGCCACACTTCGGACATACTTCCAACTCGGCAGCCGAGTTTTCATAACCGCAATCCAGACAACGATTCCGGTTATGGTTTACGGAGCCGTAACCGATATTATACTTATCCATCATATCCACCACCTGCATGATCACTTCCGGATTATGGGTTGCGTCTCCATCCATTTCTACATAGAAAATATGTCCACCGCGAGTCAGATCATGATACGGAGCTTCTATTTCCGCCTTATGACGGGCACTACATTTATAATATACAGGAACATGGTTGGAGTTGGTATAATAATCACGATCGGTAATTCCCGGCAACACACCAAACTGTTTGCGGTCTTTTGCCGTAAACTTACCGGAAAGTCCTTCCGCCGGAGTAGCCAATACACTGTAATTATGCTGATACTGTTCGGAATACTGATTAGCGCGATCACGAATGTAAGTAACAATCTTCAAGCCCAATTCTTGCGCAAAGGCATCTTCGCCATGATGTTTGCCGGTCAATGCTACCAGACATTCTGCCAAACCAATGAATCCAATGCCCAATGTTCCCTGGTTGATCACAGAAGCGATCGTATCATTCGGTTTTAATTTCTCGCACCCCAGCCAAAGAGAAGACATCAGCAACGGGAATTGCTTGGCAAAAGCCGTCTTCTGGAATTCCATCCGCTCATGCAACTGTCGGGCTGTTACGTCCAGCATATAATCCAGTTTGGAGAAGAACATAGCAATACGTTCGTTCTGATTTGCTATAGACATACATTCGATCGCCAGACGAACAATATTAATGGTCGAGAACGACAGATTCCCACGTCCGATAGATGTTTTCGGCCCAAAGCGATTTTCGAACACACGAGTACGGCAACCCATCGTCGCAACCTCATGCAAATAACGCTTCGGATCGTCGGCTTTCCACTCATCACTCTGATTAAACGTAGCATCCAGATTCAGGAAATTTGGAAAGAAGCGACGGGCAGTCACTTTACAAGCCAACTTATATAAATCATAATTCCGGTCATCCGGCAAATAACTGACACCACGTTTCTTCTTCCAGATCTGGATCGGGAAAATGGCCGTTTCTCCGTTTCCTACACCTCGATAAGTACTTTTCAGTAACTCCCGAATGATACAACGACCTTCGGCCGATGTATCTGTTCCGTAATTGATAGAGCTGAACACCACCTGATTACCACCTCTCGAATGGATGGTATTCATATTATGGATAAAGGCTTCCATGGATTGGTGTACGCGACTGACCGTCCGGTTTACGGCATGTTGCAAGATGCGTTCATCACCAGTCAAACCTTCCAAAGGCTTATCCAGATAATCATCCAACGAAGCCTGATACAAATGTGAATAATCATTCCCCGTCAACTGTTCCAATACCTTGATTTCTTCAATCAAACTATAGCGGACATACGGAGCGAGGTAAAAGTCGAAAGCCGGAATAGCCTGTCCGCCGTGCATTTCATTCTGAGCCGTCTCCAACGAAATACAACCCAAAATACTAGCTGTCTCAATACGTTTCGCCGGACGAGACTCACCATGTCCCGCCGAAAAACCATCTCTCAGAATCCGATCCAACGGATGTTGTACACAAGTCAGGCTCTTTGTCGGATAATAATCCTTATCGTGAATATGCAGATAATTATTCTCAACAGCCGTTCTCACTTCTTCGCTCAGCAGATAATCATCCACAAACGGCTTGGTCGTTTCGCTGGCGAACTTCATCATCATACCGGCCGGCGTATCCGCATTCATATTAGCATTCTCGCGGGTAACATCGTTCGACTTGATATTGATAATCTCCAGAAACATATCCCGTGTCTTTGCTTTCCGGGCAATGCTTCGCTGATTCCGATAAGCAATATATTTCTGAGCTACATCCTTGCGGCTGCTGTTCATAAGTTCCATTTCTACAGCATCCTGTATATCTTCCACCGTCATTTGAGGCGCACCTTTAAAAGAAATGCGGTCCGTTATCTGGCGGATCAGTTGCATATCTTCTCCCATCTGGGTATGCAACATAGCTTTTCGAATAGCCGTAGCTATCTTTTCCTCGTTGAAACCAACGATACGTCCGTCTCGTTTGACTACTGTCTGAATCATGTCTTACTCGATTAAAAAATCTATTGAAATAAACTTCGACAAAGATAGTTTCATTCTCCATAGATTTTCATTTCGGGAAACTTTTAGATGGTTAAATTTTGTCAATCATCTAATATTCAGAACAAAATAAAACCTTTTGGGAAAACTTTATTTTAACAATGAAAATTTTGTTTTCCCAAAAGGTTTTATATGGGATTTATCTTTTTACTATTTTCTTCCATTAAATTCCTTGACGGCATCAAACATTGCCAAGATATTTTGAGGAGGAACATCCGGTAAAATATTATGAACGGTATTAAATACAAAACCACCGCCAGCCGACATAATTTCCAAACGTTCCAATACTTGTTCGCGCACTTGTTCGGGTGTTCCGTTATTCAATGTACCGACAGTTTCTACACCACCGCCCCAGAACGTACAGTCTTGTCCGAATTCTTTCTTCAGAAATTCCGGTTCCATTTGACGGGCATTCGTTTGTACCGGATTGAAGATTTCAATACCTGCCTCAATCAAATCAGGCATCAACGAAGAGATCGAACCACAAGAATGGATAAAGGTATGCATTTGGCTATGTGTCTTCACATAATCGCACAACTGTTTGTGCCGAGGTTTAAACAACGAACGGTAAGTATCTACATCCATAAACGGACCGGAAGTCATACCTAAGTCGTCACCAAAGCGAATAATATCCACAATATCACCAACCGAGTCACAAACTTTAGCCAGCGTTGCCAAATGTCTTTCCAACAATTGATCCAGCATCCGGGCTACCTGATCCGGCTCACACAATAAATCCATCAGGAAATTATCCATCCGTCGCAAGAAAGTTCCCCATTCAAACAGGTTACAACCACAGACAATCATCAAAGCTTTGTCTGTTGATGCTCTCAACTGAAGTGTTTTTTCTCGCAGGGTTTTCCAGAAATCCGGATCTTGAGTATGATCCCACGGACTATGTACGTAACGAGACCAGAGTACGCGGCCCATTTCTTCGTCCAACGTATCATAATTCTCCGGGAATCCATTGATATAAGGGAAGTAAGACTGATCAAAGAATGTCGCACCCTGAGGCATCAAGGCCAACAATCGTTTTCCATCCTCATCATAACAGTGATAAGAACCATCGGCTTGTTTCACCGGATTGAAATGAATCGGATAAAAGGCTTTATCTCCATTGGCCAGAATTGTTTCATGCCAATCTTTCTCTTCCGTATTAAACGCACGTCCGATATCCAATACATCAACCCCAAAACGATCGATGATCGACATATCCGGTTGTGCCAGTTGTTGTACAACATCATAGATCTGTACCGGAAGATCAGTTCTTCCGATAGCCTTTAACAAATTAGAATAAGCAATAGCCGATATACCGGAACTCGGTGTAGAACCCAAATCAACCGGTACCTGATCGGGCTGTTTATGTGCAATCGCAGCCAATACTCTTTCTCTTGAATTCATAACGAAAATGATTTAATATCTACTTTTAATCAAGCTGATAACTTAACTCCCGATTTATCCTTCCCCACTCATGCCGATAATGAAAGAAGAAACAACCAAAATAAATAACCCAGCATACATCCACCGGTAAATAGAAGGTGTTGCGACTTTCCATTCTCCGCGATATAATCCCCATAACGTGGCAAAGACAATGGTCAGAGACATTAATATTCCCCAAGCCGTAAATGAATACGTGCCCATCATACTCTTTCCCATTCCATAGAAAATCATATTGACAAACCACAAGAAGCCGGCCAATCCACTAAACAGATAATTCGCAGAGAGCGATATTTCCTTCGTCCGAACAAATAAGGATAAAGTTCCGTTCTGTTTGGCCATCACCAAGCACCAGACCAATGTAATACAGAAAGAACCAAAGAACAATACCGTAAAGATCGGTAACGTCAGAAACAGGCTGTCTGTTCCGGAATCAGCAAAAGCAGCAGCTATTTCTCCACCCTGTTCTATGCCTAAAGCCTGAGAAGCTCCGGTAACGCCCACGAAAAGAGCCAGTAATAATCCTTTCGTAAAGTTGAGTTCCGAATCAGCTCCTGCCATCAGTTTGTCTTTCTGATAACCGGCATACGCACTGACGGCAACACCCAACGCGGCAATCAGCAAACCTATCAATAACAATGTCCCGCCAGATTGCTGCATCATGACAGACAATCTGCCATCCAATAAAGGAGGAACTATCGTTCCGAAAACCATCATTAAGCCCAAGGAGAGCATAAATCCTAATGAAACGCCCAAATAACGCAAGGACATACCAAATGTCAGATTACATATTCCATAGGCAATACCCAATAGAAAAGTCTTCAACAACGTCCCTGTTCCACAAGCCGCCAACGAACCGATAAAGTCTGAACAGAATATAAAACAAGACAGAATCGGGACAAGTACATACCCAAACAAGCTATAAATTAGCCAATAATTCTCCCATTTCCATTCTTTTGTCTTTTCAAAAGGCATGGAAAAACTCCCGGAAGTGAAAGCGCCGATGGCTATAATTCCAATTCCGGCCAACAAAGTCGTGTCCATTTATAAAGTCTTAATCCAAGTGAAATACCTCTTCCATTTCAGCCCACCATTCTCCTTCTTTACGGGTAGCTACCGGATCCTGACAAGGATTACATAATTTCCACCATTCTTGTGTGGTGGGATCGGCAGCCATCTTCTTCATATCCGCTTCATAATCGTTACCAACATACTCATAATAACTGTAAAGCATCCCATCTTTGTAGTAAATTGAATAGTTGCAGATGTTGCAAGCTTTGATCATTTCCAATACGCCCGGCCATACATTTGCATGAAGGCGTTTGTACTCTTCCAGTTTTTCAGGTCTTACCCCAATAATACTTCCTACTCTTTTCATGATAATTAAGTTTAAGTGATTCAGTTGCAAAGCTACAAAATAAATCGATGGATCCATAATTCAAAATACGAGTATATTTTGTCTTTTTCCGTTATTTATCCTAATTCTCACATCTTTCGAAAAAGACTTTCGCATTTGTTACTGTATGGGTTTATTGGTATCTTTGGCAACAAAAACATCAGAAACACATGAAAGCTTTATTTTCCACCCAACGAACAAGCAGACAGCTCTTCTTATTGGTTCTGCTGATTGCCATCGGCAGTCTGTTGTCTTCTTTATTCGGACTGGGTTTGTTCCAGCTTATCTGCGGAACTTCTACCGGAATGGAACAGCATCCGGATATGATGCGCCTGTTTCAATTCATTACGGCTGTCGGAACCTTCCTGCTTCCTGCCTTGCTTACGGCCTGGCTATGCAGTGATCAGCCGAAAAACTATTTAGGATTAAACGGAATACCCGACGGACGATTGGTGATCCTTGTCGTTGCTGGCATGATCCTTCTCAATCCGGTTATCAGCCTGACGTCTATGCTTAATGAAAGCATGCAACTACCGGCTTGGGCTGCTCCTCTTGAGAATTGGATGCGGCAACAGGAAGATTTGGCCTTGCATTTCACCAACCTGCTAATCGAAGGCGAAGGCATTTCTCCCCTATTCACCAATCTGATTGTTATAGCCCTGACGGCTGCTATCTGCGAAGAATTCCTCTTCCGTGGTACTTTACAGCAGATCATCGGACGCTGGACAACCAACCAACACGCCGTTGTCTGGATTTGCGCCATTCTTTTCAGTGCTTTCCACCTGCAGTTCTACGGATTCATTCCGCGTATGATCCTGGGAGCTTACTTCGGTTATCTGATTATCTGGACCCGGAATATATGGCTGCCGGTTCTGGCACATTTCTTCAATAATGCCGTCAGTGTTATCGCCATGTCGGACAGTGAATGGAAAGAGAGTGAATGGGTCAGCGGCAAGATTTCGGATGCTCACTTGTGGCCTTATATAGGTATGGCGGTCTTAGCATTGATCGGCTTTGCCTTTATCATCCGATATATCCGGAAACTCAGCATTGATGCCTGAGAAATTATCAGCTCCTAAAAAGAATATAAAAGGCAGAATCGGTAAAAAGAAGACCGGTTCTGCCTGATTTTTTATCGTTTCACCCTTGTGGAACGACCGTTTCACCTAGGTGGGACGATCGTATCACAGCCGTGGAACGATCGTATCACCCGGGTGAAACGATAAAAAGCCAATATGATTTGATTATAAATCTTTCTTTCGAAGGACGAAATCCCTACCCAGATATTTTTCCCTAACAATCTCGTTTTCGGCCAATTGTTCTGCCGTTCCTTGAAACAGTACCTTCCCTTCAAACAACAGATAAGCACGATCGCAGATACTCAATGTTTCATATACATTATGATCGGTAATCAGAATACCGATATTCTTATGACGCAAACGCGCCACAATCGTTTGAATATCCTGCACCGCAATCGGATCGACACCGGCAAAAGGCTCATCCAGCATGATAAACTTCGGATTGATGGCCAGACAACGGGCTATCTCTGCACGACGACGTTCACCACCCGACAAACGGTCGCCTAAATTCTTCCGAACCTTCTGCAAACCAAATTCCGAAATCAAGCTCTCCAGTTTCTCCCGCTGATATTCTTTCGTTGTATTGGTCATCTCCAATACAGAACGGATATTATCTTCTACTGTCATTTTGCGGAAGATGGAAGCTTCCTGTGCCAAATACCCAATTCCGTTGCGCGCACGCATATATACCGGAAACTTGGTTATTTCCATATCGTTCAGAAAGATTTTACCTTCGTTGGGCGTAACCAATCCTACTGTCATGTAGAAGGTTGTTGTTTTGCCGGCGCCATTCGGACCTAACAACCCGACAATCTCGCCTTGTTTGACATTGATCGATACATGATTCACGACCGTACGCGCCCGGTATTTCTTCACCAAGTCTTCCGTACGAAGTACCATTTGTTGATTTTCAGCCATCGTTCACATTAGTTTTGTGCAAAGAAACAGAAATAAATCATGCCAAACAACACTTCCATACCGGATATTTCCCTAACTTTGCCCTCTGCAACAAAAGAAATTCGAGTAAAAATGATAAAAGCATTACATCAAGTAGGAGAATATGTCATGCTGATGCGAAAAAGCATCACCATTCCCGACCGCTGGAACATGTTCTTCAAGCAACTTGTCAAAGAAATTTACAAACTAGGTGTTGATTCTCTTTGGATTGTGGTTATCATCTCCGTATTTATCGGAACGGTAATTGCCATTCAGATCTCATTAAACATCAGTTCACCGCTGATTCCGAAGTTTACCATCGGTTATACTACACGTGAAATTATCTTGCTGGAGTTTTCTTCCTCCATCATGTGTCTGATTCTGGCCGGAAAGGTAGGAAGTAACATTGCTTCCGAAATCGGAACCATGCGTGTAACCGAACAAATTGATGCGATGGAAATCATGGGTGTCAACTCGGCCAACTTCCTGATTCTTCCTAAAATGGTTGGAATGATGGTATTTATCCCTGTACTGGTTATCTTCAGTATGTTTACCGGTATCTTGGGTGGTATTGCAGCCAGCTATTCTTCAGGAACAAACATGACTCCGGCTGCTTTCGAATATGGTTTGCAATTCTATTTCAACCAGTTCTATATCTGGTATTCTATTATCAAATCGGTGGTTTATGCCTTTATCATTTCTTCCATAGCCGCCTACTTTGGATATAATGTGAAAGGAGGAGCACTTGAAGTTGGTAAAGCCAGTACCAATGCCGTCGTGATGAGTAGCATCATGATTCTGCTGGCCGACGTAATATTAACGAACTTAATGTTGACTTGATCATGATTGAAGTAAAGAACATTACCAAATCATTTGAAGGCCGTCCGGTATTGAAAAATATCAGTACCGTATTTGAAGACGGGAAAACCAACCTGATCATCGGACGAAGCGGATCAGGAAAAACTGTAATGATCAAGAACATCATCGGATTGATGCGTCCGGACAGCGGACAAATCCTGTATGACGGTCGTGACCTTACGTTGATGAACAAAGAAGACCTGAAGATTCTCCGGAAAGAAATGGGAATGCTTTTCCAAGGCTCGGCGTTGTTTGACAGTATGACGGTGCTCGAGAATGTCATGTTCCCCTTGGATATGTTCTCAAAAGCCAGCACCAAAGAAAGACAAATGCGCGCTGAATTCTGTCTGGACCGTGTAAACCTGTCGGAAGCCGGTCATCTTTATCCGTCGGAAATCAGTGGAGGTATGATGAAACGAGCCGCTATTGCCCGTGCCATCGCCTTAAACCCGAAGTATCTGTTCTGCGACGAACCCAATTCCGGACTCGACCCTAAAACATCTTTGGTGATCGACGATCTGATTCACGACATTACTATTGAGTTCAACATGACAACCGTCATCAATACACACGATATGAACTCCGTTATGAATATCGGAGACAATATCGTATTCATCAAAGAAGGTGTCAAAGAATGGCAGGGAACAAAAGAAGACATCATTACGTCAGACAATCAGGCATTAAATGACTTTATCTTCGCATCCGATCTTTTCCGCAAGGTAAAGAAAATGGAAGTAGAAGAGCTGAAAGAAGGACATAAACTCTGATACCGGGAAAAGTCTTTATTTTCCCCGGAAAAAAGTACTGGGAGAAACACCCGTCACTTGCTTAAACACCCGATTAAAGTGATTGGGTGTGCTGTATCCCACTTCATAAGCTACCTGTTGTAGCGTGCGGCCACCATCAGCAAAAAGCTCGATGGCCCGCATGATACGTTGGTGGTTTAAATAGTCACTGAAACGAATACCGGAAGCATGCAGCAAACGGCTTAAATTACGTACCGAAAAGCCACAGTCTTTTGCCACCCGTTCAATCCGTAAATTCTCATGTAAATGTTCCATCAGATAATCCAAAACGGCATGAAGCCTGGAATCATTAGGAAATCAATAATGTCTTCAACAGAATACCGGAAGAAGGACTCATAGAAGGAAGTAAACGGAAAAAGCTTTGGGTAAAATCATACAGTGCAGGTGATTCCTCATAACGGATCTCAGGACCTTTAGAACCTATGTATTTCAAGTTTTCTGCAATCACGGCAATCACGGCATTCATGGCATAAATAGAGAATACATTTCCGGCAGCATCCATATCCGGCAAGCCAATATAATAAACCACCAAAGAAACTTGCCGGTTCCGGCTGCTTAGTTCATGCTCTACATAAGCCGGAATCCAAGCTACATGCTTCTCAGGAATAAAATAACTGGTCGATTCGATCTGTATATGTAATGTTCCTGATAAAGTATAGATTATCTGATGCTGCGAATGAGAATGCCGATGTAAATTAATTTCTTTCCAGCCCGTTTTCTTGATTATAATCGCTTCCGGAGCAGACTTTTGGACAGGAGCAAGCTGATTATGCTGTTCACTATTCATCTCTTTCGTGTTGGCTTAAAATGATAAGGATATTGCAGAATATTCAAATATTGTACAAAAGTAAACATTTAATTTTGCGCCGTCAAATTAAGGACAGGCAGAATTTAATTGACAAATTTGCCAGTGGGCAAGTTTATTCCATATAAAAAGTTTGATTTTGAGATTGTGAGGTTATCTTATGGTAAGTTGTAGTACGTTTTTAATGACAAGAAGAGTTGTATCATCTTCTTTATTTATCTTATTTTCCCTTTGTTCATCGGCACAAGAACGAGTGCTTACATTGAGCGAAATATTCAGGCTGGCAGACGAGAACAGCAAAAGCATCCGGCTGCATCAGTTGGCTATTGAAGAGGCTGAACAAGGGATTAAAGTAGCACGAAATGCATATCTGCCTTCTTTATCACTCAAAGCAGAAGCGTCTTACATTGGTGATGGCTATATGACTGACCGGGATTTTTCGAATGGTATCCATGCAGAGATGCCCCATTTCGGAAATTCTTTTGTAGTCAAAGCCCAACAAGTCATCTATGCCGGCGGCGGTATTAAAAGCAGCATCGAACAGAACAAACTACAGAAACAGGTATCCGAGCAAACATACCTCGATAACCGCCAAAATCTGCGTTTCCTGCTGGCTGGATATTATCTGGACTTGTTCCAATTACGCAACCAAGAGCTGGTCTATCAGAAGAACATCGAACAGACTCGATTGCTGGTAAAAGATATGCAGGCTGCCTATCGCCAAGGGACAGCATTGAAAAGCGATATCACCCGTTATGAACTGCAATTGCAGAATCTGGAACTGAAGCAAACTTCCACTACCAACAAGCTAAATGTATTGAATCATGAACTTGTAACAACATTAGGACTGGAAGAAGGAATACGTATCGTACCTGATACGGCTTACCTGCAACGCCAATTGATAGAGGAACGGGATGAAAAATCATGGAGCGAAGGTATTCAGGAAGCCCCGATCATGAAGCTGGCGGACATACAGATTGCGTTAGGTAAAAACCAGAAGAACCTGATTAAGGCTGAACGTCGTCCGCATATTTCTTTCTCGATAACCAACGAACTATCCGGACCTATCCTGATAGAGGTACCACCTTTAAACAATAACTTCACCTATTGGTTCATGGGTGTTGGCGTGTCATACAATATTGATGCGTTGTTTAAAGGAAAACGTAAATTGAAACAAGCCGACATTACACTGATGAAGTTGCAGGAAAAGCGGAAACTGGCAGAAGAAGAGCTCGAGAACAATGTACACGAAGCTTATGTCAATCTGCAGGAAGCTTATATCCGCTTACGCACCCAAAAGAAAAGTGTCCAGCTGGCACATGAGAACTTCAATATTGTCCGTCAACGGTATGTCAACGGATTGGCCTTGATTACAGACATGCTGGATGCCAGCAATACGCAGCTTGACATGGAGCTTCAACTGGCCAATTACCAGGTAGGCATTCTGTACCAGTATTTTCTATTGAAGAAAATTGTAGGCACATTATAACAGAACAAATATCACGATTCATTCATTACCAACGATTAAAATCCATACGTATATGATCAAGAATAAAAGAAGAGCTATCCCCAATTTCTTTATTGCCTTAGTTTTAGTTGCCGGTATCAGCTGGGTATGCGGCCGTTTTGTTTATCTGAATGATGTAGAATTTACCGATAACGCACAAATACAACAGCATCTGACGCCTGTCAGTACCCGTGTACAAGGATTTATCAAGAAAATCTGCTTCGAAGAATACCAGAATGTAAAGAAAGGTGATACATTAGTCATCATCGAAGATACCGAATACCGGTTGAAAGTGGCACAGGCTGAAGCCGATTATCAAAATGCTCTGGCTGGGAAAAGTGCCATGTTCACGACCATTAATACGACTCAAAACAACATCCTGGTGACTGATGCAGCCATAGAGGAACAACGTATTCGTTTACAAAATGCGGAAACTGACTATAAACGTTATCAGGAACTACTGAAAGGAGAAGCCGTTACTCCTCAACAGTTTGATCGGGTCAAGACTGATTTTGAGGCTACGAAAGCCCGATATGAGCAATTATTGCGACAGAAGCAATCCACTTCGCTCATCAAACAGGAACAGACGCAACGCCTGGAACAAAATGAATCGGCCATCAAACTGGCAGAAGCAGCTCTGAATTTGGCCAAGCTGAATCTGTCGTATACCATTATTCTGGCAACAGCCGATGGCGTTACCGGACGGAAGAATATCCACGAAGGAGAATTGGTACAACAAGGACAGACATTGGTAACCCTGGTAGACGGTACCGAAAAATGGGTAATCGCGAATTATAAAGAAACCCAAACAACTTACATGAGACAAGGACAAACCGTCAAAGTAAAGGTAGATGCCATTCCGAATGTGGAATACGAAGGACGGATAGCTTCCATCTCGGATGCGACCGGTTCCTTTTATTCACTTATTCCCCAAGATAATTCGGCTGGTAACTTCGTCAAAGTAGAACAACGTATTCCGGTACGTATCGAATTCACAGAGAATAATTCGGCAGAAAACCTACAACGTCTGCGAGCCGGAATGAATGTTGAATGCTATGCACAATCAAAATAAAGGAGAGAAAGGATGGCTGAACAACGACCCAGAATCATGTATTTCAAGGAATACCTGCCGACTCCTGTCTGCGTGGCACTTTCCATGTTCTTCGCCTTGGTATTCCAGTTCAATGGAGGAGTATTTCTTCCTACGGCCGTTCAGATGTCGAGTGCTCTGGGCTGCATTCAGGAAGACGTCATGATGGCGGGATATGCTTCTTTCATCGGGATGACGTTAATCTTCCCGATTCTGTTCCGGTTGAAGTTTCGTTTTACTACCCGAAGAATCTTCCTCACGGTTTGTCCGGTACTGATCATCTGTAACCTCATCGCACTCCATGTCAACAGTCTGCCGATATTCATTCTGGTTTGTCTGGTATCCGGTTTTTTCCGTATGTGGGGGACCTTTGAATGTTTCTCCAACATGCGCCTTAGCGTAACTCCATCCGGGAACTTTTCCGTTTTCTATCCAGTCATTTATATTATCGTTCTGGAAAGTATTCAATTATCAGGACTGGTAGCTACACATATCAGCGACTGGGCCAACTGGCGTTATATGCATTGGTTTGTGATCGGTATGTTATTAATAGTCTGGGCATGCGTTTGGATATTTACCCGTCCTTTCCGGGCAAGAAAGAAAATGCCTCTTTATGGTATCGATTGGATGGGTGGTCTGTTATGGGGTATTATCTTATTTGCGATTGTTTTCATCTGTATTTACGGAGAGTTTTACGACTGGAGACAGTATGGAAATCCGGGCCAGTATCGTCATTGCCGTCGTAGCCCTATTAATCAACATAAACCGGATGCTGACACTCAAACGTCCGTACATCGAATTAGAGGTTTTTACTTACCGTAATTTTCCAGTAATCCTGTTCCTGTTTCTGATGCTTTGTTTCTTTCTGACAACCTCTTCTGTCCTACAGAATCAATTCATGACGGCTATTCTACATTACGATTCGCTCAACGCCATATCATTAAACTGGTGTGTATTCGTCGGTATCTTAGCTGGAGCAGCCGTTGTCTTTTATCGGCAGGTCATTTTACGGAAAGGTTTTAAACTACTGATTTCAGTCGGATTCCTCTTCATTATGATTTATGAATATTATATGTATTTCCTGATCCATCCGAACCTAAACATCGAAAGCTTATATTTACCAAATTTCCTGAAAGGAATCGGACACGGTATTCTCTACATATCTCTAACCATTTATGTAGCTAAGAGTGTTCCCTTCAAGCATTTCTTTCAAGGATTATGTGTACTTAGTTTTATCCGAACCAGTATTGCCACTCCACTAGGAACAGCTATTCTAAGCCGTTGGATGCGTCATTTACAACAAGAAAACATCGGATTACTCAGTCGCCGGATTGACGGGATTCGAGACTGGATGCCACAAATCTCCATCAAGGATCTCTATATAACGGTTTTCCAACAAACCATGTTGACCAGTCTGAAAGAACTATTCGGCATTGTCTGTATTTTCGGAACTCTATTCCTGATCTGCATATTTACATATCATGTCTGGAGAAAACGTCTTCCCCTCAAATACCGACGGTGGATTTGAAATTATATTTGTTCTTTACCAATAAAAACTTATCTTTGCTCATCCCGCTATTGGGGCAAAACATTTTAAAGAACCTTTTCTATGGAAAGAAAAAGCGTATTTATCAATCGTTTGTGGATCGTGGTTTCAAGATTCTGTTCGGACAGAAGGAAAGTAAGGACTTGTTGATCGAATTGTTGAATGACTTACTGGAAGGAGAGCGCCACATTGAAGATCTCACCTATATGGACAAGGAAAATCTGAAAAAGACCATCGATGGTTGAGGTGTTATCTTTGACCTGAAGTGTGTGGATAAAGATGGTGCGATTTTCATTATTGAACTTCAAAATGCTGCCCAGCCTTATTTCTATGAACGCGGACTTTATTATCTTTGTCGTATTGTGGCTGATCAGGGAGAACCCGGTTCGTTGTGGGAATACCAGATGTATCCGGTTTATGGGATCTTTATCTTGAACTTCCGTTCAGGTCGGACAGACAAAGTTCGTACCGATATTATTCTGGCGGATCGAGATACAGGCAAACAGATGAGCAACGTTTTCCGGGAAATCTTTATCGAGATGCCCTTGTTCAAGAAGACAGAATCCGAATGTGAAACTCCGTTGGATTACTGGTTATATAATTTGAAGCACATGGAACAGTTGGAAACATTATCATTTAAAGGTCAGAAAGAGCTATTCAACCGTTTGGAGCAGTTGGCCAAGATCGCCAATATGAACAAGAAAGAACGGGAGGAGTATGAAGAGTGCCTCAAAGTGTACCGTGATAATTATAGCATAGCCCTTTACCAGAAACAACAGGCAGAAGCCCGGTATCAGGAAGGTTTACAAATGGGGGAAGAAAGAGGCTTGAAGAAAGGCATATTAGTAACAGCTCGCCTAATGAAGCAAAACGGTATTCCTTTTGAGCAAATTAAATTATGCACCGGTTTAACCGACGAAGAGATCAAGAATCTATAAGAGTATTTCTCTATTAAGGACCTTTCATCTCCGTCACGGAATATTACAGAGTATAAGTAAGACAGAAAATAGGTGAATGATATAAAAACAAATCTGATGTATAAGAACAACTATTAAAATAAACGAGAACCGCAGACAATCCTCGTTGGATTCATTCTCGGTTCTCGTTTATTTCATGTTTACTTTTGACTTCTTCTACAAATCTGCTTTTATACTTTCACTCAGATTTAATACTATTTCCTTTTCTGCAAGCGGAAAGAGATCCAGCCTAAGTACAACAAACATAAGAGTAATAAAGACAAGCCTGCCACTTGTCCCAAGGCATCCGACAATACACCCATCAACGGAGTAATCAAGGCTCCTCCTGAAACACCCATGATCATCAATGCCGAAATCTCATTGTCACGTTCCGGCAGATGTTGCAAGGCATACGAAAAGATAATCGAGAATACATTGGAACAAGTTAATCCTACTACCACAACCAGGATGGAAATCCATAACAGGCTATCGACAACCAATAACAGGATGAACCCGACAATGGCGATTCCCATACTGTATTGCATAAAACGATCAGACGCAATCCTTGCCAATAAAAAGGCACCAACAAACGAGCCGATAGTTCGGGCCGAGAAATAAAGGCTACTACCCAAGCCGGCTTCGCTCACCGACATACCGGTTTTCTCCATCAGCAACTTGGGGATCGTCGTATTCAAGCCTACATCAATCCCGACAATAAAGAGAATACCCAAGAACAACATCACGATATATCGGTCCTTGAATAACGAGCAGACCGTAGCAAAGGTTGAGGCTTGTGCCGACTTCTTCTCTTCTTCATGGACACCGGCCAGCAGCCAGGTAAGAGAAAGTAAGGTCGTCACGGCATAAACAGCAAAGATCCATTTCCAATCGCCCCAGAAAGAAGCTGCCGCCCCTGCTATCAGCGGACCTAAAAAGGAAGAGACCGCTTTCAGAAACTGTCCCAACGTCAAGACACTGGTTACTTTTCCGGGAGAGACCACGCTGGCTACCATCGGATTCAAAGAGACTTGAAGGATCGTATTTCCAATTCCCAACAAAGCAAAGGCAAGCAATACACTGGCAAAATCATAGAGAAACAATGGTAACAACATCGCTACAATAGTGATACCCAACGAAACCGCTACCGTATTTCGCCGACCAATCCGTCCCATCAACATACCGGTCGGAATGGAAAAGATAGCGAACCACAAGAACACCATCATCGGTATCAGATTGGCCAACGTGTCCGACAAACCGAAATCATGCTTGACATAATTCGTCGAAATACCGACAACATCCACAAATCCCATTACAAAGAAACCGAATAGGATCGGGAAAATAGTCCATTTGGAATTTGATTGATTCATAATATCTGATTTAACCGTTAATACAAATCTTTGGGTTGACTACCCATTTCCATCTCCAAAACGCCACCTTCCGCGAATGAAGCAAAAGGTAAATGAGGTTCATGCAACGTTTCCCCGTTCAACCGGTATTGCTGAACGTAACCATTCTCCGGCGTATTTCCTTTGACCTGGATAACAAATTCTTTTCCGGAATAATATTTCGGATTCAATTGAATCGTAATCTTATCGAATAAAGGAGCACCTAAGCCGAATGAAGGCTGTGAATCCGTCAATCCCTTGACATCAAACAAGCCCATTGACGAGATAACATACCAGGCACCTAATTGTCCCTGGTCTTCATCTTGTCCGTATCCATAGCCATGAATACCGTCTGTTCCATAGAACTCATTCAAGATTGCCCGTACCCATTTTTGCGTAAGCGAAGGACGACCAGCTTCATTGAACAGCCATGAAATATGGAGACAAGGTTGATTTCCTTGGTTATATAAAGTCTGCAGACCGGCAAAAGCCCCGACTTCTTTTCCTCCACTGAAAATCATCTTCTGGGAAACTGTAAAGATACTGTCGAGACGAGCATTGAAAACATCGGCCCCAACCTTACTGACCAGTCCTTGTACATCATGTGGAACATAGAACGTATATTGCCAAGCATTTCCCTCTTGGAAGCCACGCCAGACTTGCATCGGATTGAAGTTATCGACAAACTGTCCGTCTTTCTTTTTCGGACGAATAAAATTTACAGACGGATCATACAATCGTTCCCAACCTTTGGACAAACACATCAGCTGATTATAATGTGCCGTATCTCCTAATTGTTTCGCCCATTGTGCTACAGCCCAGGCACTATAAGAATACTCTAATGTATGAGAAGCAGAGAACATGAAAGTCTCATGATATCCTTCTCCTTCATCTGCATGCGGCACATAACCATACTGGACAAACTCCTTTGTATTGACTTTCCCTGCACCAAAAGGACGATTCTCGCCATCCAGTTCATTCTTCAGACAAGCTTCATAAGCCAGTTTTGTATCAAAGTCCCGAATGCCACATTCATAAGCTCCGGCAATAATCGTAGGCAACAAGTTTGTTCCCACTCCGGAAACATAACGGTTATTCGCCAGACCGTCAGCCAACCATCCGGCATCTTCATAGGCTTGTAAATGACTGCTGATATAATCGGAAATATATTCCGGATAAGCCATGATCCACAATTGGGAAAGATTCCACTGAGCTCCCCAGGCTGCATCTGTATTATAGATGTTATGAACCGGCTTTCCATCCTTCATTTCCAATTGTCCTATCGAACCATCATTCTTCGGATAAGCACCATTGACGTCGTTGGCCAATCCTCGTCCCAACAACGCATGATACAAACCTGTATAGAACTTCACCTTATCTTCTTGCTTAGAAGTCTCCACCCGGATACGTTCCAAGTATTCTTCCCAAGTCCGATGAGCCTGTTCTTTTGCCTCATCAAAGGAAAGATCTTTTGCTTCAGCCTCTAAATTCAGACGGGCATTCTCCACAGATGTATAAGACAAACCGATCTTAGCTGTTACCGATTCAGCCTCCGGAAAATCGTATGTCAAGTAAACACCGGCACCAACCCCTTTGAGTTCTCTGGCTCCCGGCTGTTGTTTCTCTCCCTGGAACGTACCAAACGATGATGGCTGTTTATCCAATACGGCCGAGAAATATAAAGGAACTTGCGCTCCCGGCTGGTACTTCTTGACATATTCCGGCAAGGTAATCACCCAACCTTCTACCCGTCCGTCTTCTGTATAAGAAACAAAAGCATCTGCTACGGCACCACTTTCTCCCTGACGGTTTCCAATATCAAACAAAAGGTGATTGTCTGCTCCTTTCGGAAAATGAAAGCGCTGATAAGCCACACGCGGAGTAGCGGTCACTTCTGCCCGTATCTGATAATCATCCAACAATACAGAATAATAACCTGCCGTAGCTACTTCGTTCGCCCGATCAAAATGCGAGCGATATCCGGTTTTGATACTATCGGTAGGTAAGCCAGGAACAGTTATCAGCTTTCCGGTAGTAGGCATCAAGACAATTCCCCCGACCTGAAACTCATGTAAACATGGAAAACCCTCTATCGAATTTTCCCGATAATCATAACCCGTAGCTTCCCATCCTGAAGCATTTCCCAAATGTCCGTTCGTTGAAGGTCCCGGTTTCGCCATTCCAAACGGCATAGCGCCCGGCGTAAAATGAAACCAACGGCAATGAGCTGTTCCGATACGCGGTTCCACATATTGTGTCAACGATTCCAGTTCTTCCTTTCCGGAAGAAGTGGAAACACAAGCCTGCAAAACGAACGAACACGCCAGCAGTATAGAATAATAAATAGATTTCATACGCATAGATTTTCTGTTAGCATTCTCATCATTCTTTATCCAATTTCGCCAAAGCATATTGATAAGCGCCTAAAGCAATGGAACGGCTCGCTCCCTGTTTAGAGATCGCAACACCAATACGTTTATAAGGATCATAATCCACCCAGCGGTCCGTTCCCGGTACTTGTACCTGTGTAACTTGTCCTTTCAGGAATTCCTGTAACTCATCCGGATTCTCCAAATTAAAAGGCTTCATCTGCAAGCGGGCAAACCGATTACCATTCATCATACCTGTTATACCCGACAATTCCCGCATCAATGCCGGAAGAATATACTTCGAAGCACCAGACAAACCGCCTCCTATCACTACCAATCCGTCAATCAGTGTAACGGCAGAAGCAATGGCCTCGCCTGCCATTTCACCCAGTTCTTCAAAGGCTGTTATTGCGGCCTGCCGGTTACCCGGACGACAGCCTTCAGCGATATCGAATATATCTTTAGGAGTCAAATCGCTAGTATCACCCGAATGTTCCTGATATACCCGTTTAACCGCCCGGATACTCACACTTTCCTCTACAATATAATCCGGATATTTCTTGTTACGACAGCACCAGACATCACCACCGGTACCATTATCTCCAATCAACAATTCGCCATTGATCACCACACCGGCACCGAATCCAGTACCTAATGTAATTCCCAATAGGTTATGATATTGTTTACAACTGCCTGCTTCCTTCAACTGGCGGTTCACCTCCGGTAAAACACCGGTAAGCGCTTCTCCGTAAGCGAACAGGCTACCGTCATTGTTGATGAATACAGGAATTCCGAAATGCTCTTGCAAGAACGGACCTAAAGCTACACCACCCCGGAAAGAAGGGAAATTGGGTAAATCTCCAATAATCCCTGCTTCATAATCGGCCGGTCCGGGAAAAGCAAAACTGATAGCCACAGGCTCTTCCTTCAAGGCCTCTTTTACCTGTTTGAAGCCTTGCAACAAGGTTTGCAGACACACGTCCAGATCATTCACCTCTGACCGCAAGCGGATCGGAGTCACGATTTCTTCATTATCACAGATAGCGGAAAATACCAGATTGGTTCCTCCGGCATCCAGTGTCATCACGATACGATTTTCTGTCTTCATAGCCTTTATTGTCTGAAACGTACATACGCTTTGATAGTTCCACATTCCTTTCCTTCCGAAGTTCCATACGGGCGGATGGTATATTCTCCTACCGAAGCCGGAACGATAAAGGTTTCCGCATAATGAACAACAAACGGCTCAAAGGCATTCGTCGGACTTTCCACGATCAGTTCATCGCCTTCTACTACATTAAAGACATTCACACCATCATCGGTATGATGAGTAACCGGTTTGGTAAACCAATGACGACGAGTTTCGATGAATTCATTTTCATGTAATCCGGTCCGTTCTTCTCGCCAGCCGTCTCCTTCGGCAACCGGTTTAACCTGGTTTACCAAATTGTCACGGGTAAATTCTGTCTGACGTTCCCACTGGATAACATGTGAGCCATGACCAATATTAATCGGACGAGGAAGACCATCCAACCCAAGACGTCCCCAATCCCACAGCTTGAAGGTAAATATACTTGGCGTAGCACTGATCTCCAAGACCATGGCTCCGGCTCCGGAACAATGGATCGTTCCATTCGGAATCAAGAAATGATCATGCTTCTTGGCCGGCCAGCGATTCACATACTTTTCTGCCTCAAAAGGTTTTCCGGTATTCTGCGATTCCTGTAGGGCTCCGATCATTTCCTCCGGATTTACACCAGTCTTTAATCCTAAAAATACCGTAGCTCCTTCTTCCGCATCCAACAGGTAGTAACTTTCATCCTGTGTATAATAGATACCAAACGTATCACGAATGTATTGTGTCGTAGGATGAACCTGCAAACTCAGGTTTCCACCACCAATTGTATCCAGGAAGTCAAAACGAATCGGGAAATCTTGTCCGAAACGAGATTCAACCGGACCTCCCAGCAATGCGCGGGTCTGATGGAAGACCACATTATTGGAAGGCATTTCAAACAATTCTCCTTCTACATTCAGATACAAACTGTTCTCTTCGGGTACGCAGTCGAAACACCAACCATAATTAGCCGGTTCCGGATCCAATCCACAAACCCGTTTCATCCATTGTCCGCCCCACGGAGCCGGATCAAAGAACGGAACTACACGGAACGGCTGATGCGCAGTCTTAACCAAGCCCGCCAACATCGTTTCTCCTGTAATCATTTTAGGTTGTTCCGGCATGTGTGTATCCAACCAATAATCTACCTTCGGCAGTAATTGCTTCTTCAACGTATCACAAACAATCCAGTCTACGAAATAACCTCTCTTATAATGATATGAAGCTCCTTCTTCCTTATTTTCTACTCCTAAACCATTGATTTCATGACGGCGGAAGCGAAGCTGTATTTCCCAACGGGCCATATCCACATATACCAGGATATCCGATTCGGGTGCTACAACGGCAGCTCCATGGCCATAAACCAAAACCAAACCTGTTGCCTGACTGATTTGCTGACGCGCATCCGCTACTTTTGAAGCATCCAGGAAATCAGCATAGGTAAAATGTGCCCGATATCCGAACAAGCGGTCGTCCGTTACATAAGGATACGTCATGGTTTCTATCTCCTTCACAGATTTGAATACTGACTGTGTATCCACCCATAAAGAAGGATTCAAGGCAGACAGTTCCCGTGTCAGTTCTTCATGATGAACACCCTGATAACATTCCACGACAACGACTACCGACTTCTTACCAACCAACGATGCACAGCGACGGTTTATTTCATCCCGTACGGCCTGCCATCCTTTCCATAACTGACCGGCTATTCGAGTAGCCGGCTGCTTGTCATAATTGCTCTTTCGCATGATTATATCTTTTTTATTTGTTATCTATTTTTTCTTCTGCCCAATCATTCATCATCTCAATCGCTTTAGCCAATACTCCGGCAGAGCCTTTGAAATGTCCTGAACCACTGGGAACGCCTCCCATACCATACCATTCAAAGAAACCCTGGTTCTTGATTACCCGGTCAATCATTGGACGGATTTCATCGTAGGCTTCTTCTACAAAACCATTCGCAACCAACTGCTGAATCATACGTCCTCCGAACCAGGTCCAGTCTCCACCGTTTTGGTAAACGTAGGGTTTAGCCATTCCTCCCCGGAAAAAGCCTTCCGGATAAGTCGGATAAAGAGTTAATCCGATACTTGGCATACCCGACAAACGGACGTTCTCGAGCATCTGGGCATTGACTACGGCAATTTCTTCCTTCGATAACAAGCCTGCTTCAATGGCGACGGCAGTTCCTCCATGATAATGAATCTGATTCTCATCGAATCCGGCAGGAATCGGAGACGGATCTATATACAGATGAGGTATAAACTTCTTCCGTTCGGCATCCCACAAGTACTTCCGCACATTCTGAGCAATCTGTTCACGGATGCCTTTCCACTTCTTCAGCAACGAGGCATCGTCTGTCATTTCCTGCAAATAATCCAAAGCGATCAGGAACATGGCATTATCATACACATCAATGGCACGCGAAGAAAGCTCGTTCATGTCACAACCAAAATCATCATTCGGCTGTACATCTCCCCAATCGGCAGTCATGGCACCGAACAATAAACCATACTGCTCGCTATAACGTTCCCGCATCAGATAATCAACCATATCATCCATCCGCTCCAGTACAGTTCTTCCGGCTACATCTTCTCGTAAAATCGAAGTATCGCCTGTCTTACGGATATATTTACCTACAATCTGAATCAGGGAAGACTCCTGATCGGTCTCGACGGTATTCTTGAATCCCACATGATCAGGTGCTGCATCCGCATAATAAGGATGATTATCATACCAAGTAAAATCCGGTTTCAGCACATAGCCGTCTATCATCTCATCATTCGGCTGCTGAAGAGCAAAGAACAACAGGATCGCATTCCGGATATCCGTCTGATTTGTTTCTTCACAGGCCACTTCAATGAATGTATTCATATCCCGGGCCCAAATCTGGGAATAACCGCTACCCGCATTGAATCCCTGACTAATTATCGAGCGGGCCATACTATCTACCTGATGCAAGGTTGTATCATTCAAAATTGTCTCTGCCAACTGTTGTTGTGGGTTTGTGGTGGTACAGGAGAGAAAAGCCACAGAACCCATCAACATTAAACCGAATTGTTTCTTCATTTTATCTTGATTTTTCTGCAAAAGTAACACCACGATACCAAAACAAACCTTACCTTTGTTTCGATTTACTTATACAATCTTACGATTTTCTGTTATGATCAAAATTAAAGAAGGTTTTAAGGGGGAACGGTTTGCTTCTCTACCCGATGACATTCTGCAAGAATATAGCCATAATCCGTTGATCCGCAATCTGTATATTCGGAAAATAGGATTCTTTCCGCATGTAAAATATCATTACGTACAAAAAGAAAAAGGATGTGATTATGGCATGCTCATCTATTGTACCGGAGGAAAAGGCTGGTATAAAATAGAAGAAAAGACTTATGAGATCAAAGAAAATCAATATATCATCATTCCTCCAAATGTTCCTTATTCATTTGGTGCCGACGATTCCGATCCGTGGACAATCTACTGGATTCATTTCAAGGGAGCCTTGACCGAACAGTTCATTCCCAAAAGTCATGCGCCTAAAAACATCCTTCCCGGAGATTATTCCCGGTTACAGGACCGACTGGATTTGTTCGAAGAGATTTATAACAGTTTCTCGATGGGTTATACACTGGAAAATATGATTTATTCGTCCATGTGTCTGTACCAGTTCCTGGCTTCGTTTTTATATCTCGACCAATACCGGTCGATCAATCTGCCTACTCATAAAGAATATTTGTTGTTGTCGGCCAGAGCCGTTCATTACATGCAGGAAAACATCCATCAGAACCTGTCGCTCGAACAGATAGCCAGCTATTTCAAATACTCGACCTCTCATTTCTGTACCCTATTCCAAAAGGAAACAGGCGTTTCACCCATCAATTATTTCATTCGCCTGAAGATGCAGAAAGCCTGTCAATATCTGGAAATGACCAATAGGAAGATTAACGAAGTTGCCGCCTTGCTGGGTTTCGAAGAACCGGCCTATTTTACCAAGATGTTCACCAAAATGATTGGTATCACACCTTCCCAATACAGGAAACGCGAATCAGCGGTCCATCTAGGCGAAATAAAATAAATTCGTAGCTGCCATCATGAAACTGGTCATTAACTGCATTGTTAACCAGCTCATTTTTCAATTTATCATTCAGATTTTATTGGCCTGTTGAATCACTTCCTTGATATGATTCTCGTCATTGAGCGGACAAATCATCAGCACATCTTCCGTATCGGCAATCATATAACCGGAAAGGCCGTCGATAATGACTTTCTTGTTAGGATTGGTTTCCTTGATCAGATTTTGTCCGGCATGAGAGAACTGCGAATCAGCCCCGGAAACGGCATTGGCAGCAGCATCTTTTTCTAATAAGGAATACAACGCGCCCCATGAGCCCACATCACTCCAACCCAAATCAGCCACACAACGGACGTACACCTGAGCCGCTTTTTCCATGATTCCATAGTCGATAGAGATAGAAGGAGACAGGTTGAAAGCCTGATTGACGGCTACCTGTTCGTCACAAGTTCCATATTTCCTGTCAATGGAAGCAAAGAGAGAAGCAACTTCCGGCAAATACCGTTCAAAGGCTCCAATTATGGTTTGTGCCGACCAAATGAACATACCGGAATTCCAGAAATAGTCTCCTTCTGCCAGATACTGGGAGGCAGTTGCCAAATCCGGCTTTTCCTTAAACCGCAATACCGGCGTAATGGCCGATTCCGAATCCTGTTTCGTCTGAATATATCCATAACCCGTAGCCGGGAAAGTCGGTGTAATCCCCACTGTCAATAAAGCCGGATGAGAAGCTGCAAAAGCCAGTCCTTCCTGCATAACCACAGCAAAACGATCCGTATTCGATATATAATGATCCGATGGAGTAACGACGGCCACAGCCTCCGGATTTATCTGCCGTAATTTATACATCGCATAGGCAATGCAAGGAGCTGTATTCCGCCGGCAAGGCTCCGTCAGTATTTGTTGGGGCGACAATTGAGGCAGTTGTTCCAATACCAAATCCTTATAAACCTCACCCGTCAACACCAAGAAGTTCTCCGAAGGAATAAAGCCGGAAAAACGATCGTAGGTCAGTTGGATAAAAGTACGTCCGATCCCCAAAGCATCCACAAACTGTTTCGGCTTTTCCTCCCGGCTCAATGGCCAGAATCGGGATCCAATACCTCCGGCCATAATAATACAATAACAATTATGTTTATCGAATGTCATGTTGTTTCCAGTTTTTCTGCAAAGTAAATAAAAATCAAACGTAGAACATCTCAAATACGAAAAAGATCGTGATAGGAAGTCAGATTTATACTCCTTTTCCAAAAGGAGTGCTGTCCGGGCACAGGTTTGTGCTCCTTTTCCAAAAGAAGTGCTGTCCGGGCACAGATTTGTACTCCTTTTCCAAAAGGAGTGCTGACCGGACCTAGGTCTATAGAGAAAATGCCGGATCACCGTTTGTACAAAGACAAACCTCGTGATCCGGCATCACCTTTTTGGAGAAAGATGAAAATCTATCTTCTTCCTTTACTTTTTCACCTGATAAGTCTGATGGATAGCCTTATCAAATTCAATCCAATGTTCATCCGTCATATTACCCGGCACAAACAGACAAACGCCTGTTGCTCCAGCTTCCATCGATCCTCGTACAGCCTCAGCTATTTCAGAAGGAATCAAACCATGACCTTCCGGATCTTTGATGTTGGCCTTGTTCTTCCAGTCGTGGCAAATGAACAATCCGCTGTAAACCGGTTTCTCTCCATTCACAGAAGCTACTTCCTCAGCCGTTACCTTACCAACCCATGAAGCCGGTTCCAAATAGAAATCGTTGTAGTTCATAGGGAAGAAGGCATCGATATTCCATTTGTTCCATTCCTGACGTACCAACTTCTTCGCATACGAATCCGGACCCGGGAAAACAGCTGCACTCACCTTCTTTCCTTTCGCGTGAACTGCATCGGCAATCTTGCCTACCAGCTTCGTAACTACATCATAACGGAACTGTTTCCATTCTTCACATTTCGAAGGATCTTCCACTGCCTTGATATCGATACCCGTAGCAGCCTTGAAATCAGCCACACACTTATCGCAATAACAATAGTCGGCAGTCGGATATTCTTCGTTCATGACCAAGCCGTACTTTTCCCACAAGCCACGTGCCAGAATCACATCCACATAACGGATATAATCCAAATGAACATAATCAACTTCAGGAATTTCTGCAATTTTCGAATATTCGGTTACCAAGTAGTTTGCCACATCATCATTGTTGGGGCACATGCACTTGTAGTAAGGCACATAAGCCTGTACCTTATAAGCAGATTCACCCTTCCGGTTCACGGCATACCAGGTAGAATCGGCATCTCCTTTCAACATAGTAGGAATCCAGGCATGATATTCCAACCCATTGGCATGGGCGATCTTGGCTGCACGAGCGTGCTTCTCTACATTAAAGCCACCGGCATTGTAACACATACCATCCAGACCATGCGCTTTCCACTTACTGAAATCAGCCTGAATAGATGCTTCTGTGGCATCGCCACCTTCTCCTTGCCAGCCATACACCGGAATCTTGGTTCCTGAACCACCCGAACATGCAGCCAAACCCACTACGGCTGCCATCATTACTAAAAATTGCTTTACCATAATATTATTATACCTTTAGATTAAAATGCGTTTAATAGCCGAACAACGCTTCCTGAGTCAGTTTCTCTATCGGGCCATATTCAGACAATCCCTTCATGTTCAAATCCTTCTCATCACCCAAGACTACATACACGTATTTACGATCCTTTACCCATTTCTCCTGGAATGCCTTTACATCAGCCAAGCTCATTTGTTGAACTTGCTCAAACAAAGCCTTCCGGGTATCAACAGACAATCCTAAATCCTGAGCATACATATAAGCCCAAAGGACATCAGACTTCGTAATTCTTTCGGTACGCAAACGGGTTATCAATGCGTCTTTTGCCAGATCAAATGCTTTTTCCGATTCAGGCATCTGGTTGATAATCTCATCAAAGGCCTTCATGGCATCCAGCATCTTGTCGTTCTGCGTGGCGATAAAGGTACGATAAATATATGGATACTGCAACTTTGACGGAGTAATTAAATAAGCTCCAGCCGAATAAGCCAAACCTCTGGCTTCACGCATTTCCTGGAAAACAATCGAATTCATGTTTCCACTGAAATATTCATTGTACAAATTCAATACCGGATCGATCGTTGCATCATACTTTTCTCCCCGGTTGGAAATAGCAGAGAAGTAAATCTGCTTGGCATCATACTGGGCAAACAAGACTTTATTATCTGTTGTCTCCTGCATCTTGAAGTCTGCCGGAGCCGGAACCGGATTCAGTTTCTCTGGAACCTTATGTTGTTCGTTGATAATTGCTATCACTTTTTCAGCTGTTTCCGGACCATAATACAAGATCTTATGCTCATACGTATTGATCTGGTGAATACGATCTACCAATTCCTGCGGATTCATCTGCTGCAATTCAGCCGTAGTCAACACATTCGTAGTCGGAGATTTAGGTCCCCAAATAGCATATTGAATCAAGCGGTTGAAATTCTGTCCTTGATTTAGCTTAGCATCTACCCGTTTCTTCAGCATATCCGAAGCCAGATTCTCGTATGCTTCCTTGTTGACCTGTGCATCAGCCAGTAATTCTTCAAACAGAGCCATTGCCTTCGGCATATTCTCTGCCAAACCATCCAATGTCACATACGTACGGTCTGAACCCGGATGAACGCCGAACGAACAAGCCAACTGATAGAATTCCATATTGATTTCCTGCAATGACTTCTTCGATGTTCCCAGATATTTCAGGTATTCGAAAGCAGTGCCCATGGCTTTATCATTATTATTGCCCATATCGAATACATACAACAGCGAGAACAAATCGTTCGAAGTATTCTGCTTGTATAATACCGGAATACCAGACTTAGCCGTCAACTTACTCAAATCTTTTTCAAAGTCCAGGAATACAGGTTCGATCGGAGCGACCTGAGAAGCCTGAATCTCTTTCAAGAAAGCACTTGAACTATCACGGTTCATCACAATCGGTGTGATCTGAGGTTTCTCAATCTTCTTTTCATTCGGATCTTTTCCCTGACGTTTGTATATCAAGGCATAATTATCCCCAAAATACTGATTAGCGAAATCAACCACCTGCTGTTTGGTCACCTTACTCATACGAGTCAACTGTTCTACTTCATCCTTCCATTCCGACTTACTGATAAATGCATTCACGAACATATCCGCACGTCCGCTGTTCGAATCCAATTGATACATCTGCATCAATTTGAAGTTGTTGATGGCAGCTTCCAACAGACTTTCGTCGAATTCACCCTTCTTCAGTTTTTCTACTTCAGCCAAGAACAAATCCTTTACCTCATCCAGCGTCTGTCCCTGCTTCGGTGTTCCTGCGATAATGAAAGCGTCATAATCAGCCAAACCATATGTTCCGGCATAGCAGTTCAACACCTTCTGCTGCTGGATCAAATCCACATCAAGCAAACCGGCCTTGTCGTTGTTCATAATCAACGATACCAGATTCAATAAATCTTCCTGATTCACTGAAGAAGATCCAGGGAAACGCCAGCCCAGCATGACATTCTCGGCTTCCAAGCCCAACACTTCTTTTACAACCGGAGCCTTAATCGGAGATTCGTGTGTAACCGGTAAAGCCGGCAGGTTTGGATTAGGTTTCAGATGACCGAAATATTTCTGAATAGTAGCAATCGTCTGTTCCGGATCCAGATCACCCGACATACAGATGGCCATATTATTCGGCACATACCAGGTTTTATGATAATTCTTGATATTTGTAATCGACGGATTCTTCAGGTTTTCCTGTGTTCCCAACACCGTCTGTGTTCCATACGGATGATCAGGGAACAAAGCCGATAAGATCGCCTCAAATACTTTACGGTTATCGCTGGTCAGCGACATATTCTTCTCTTCATACACTGTTTCCAATTCGGTATGGAAACCACGGATCACATTGTTCTCAAAGCGATCAGCCTGTATTTTCGCCCAATTCTCTATTTGGTTAGACGGAATATCTTCTACATAAACTGTCTGGTCAAAACCAGTATAAGCATTCGTTCCTGTCGCTCCAATAGCAGCCATCAGTTTATCATATTCATTCGGGATAGCCAACTTAGAAGCTTCGTATGATACACTGTCGATCTGATGATAGATGGCTTCCCGTTCTGCTTCGTCGGTAGTCTGACGATAGACTTCAAACAGACGTTCAATCTCATCCAACATCGGTTTTTCCTTTTCATAATCCTGCGTTCCGAAATGAGTCGTTCCCTTGAACATCAGATGCTCAAAGTAATGCGCCAATCCCGTTGTTTCTGCCGGATCATTCTTTCCCCCCACTCTTACCGCGATATAAGTCTGAATTCGCGGAGTTTCTTTGTTTACGGTCAAATACACTTTCAACCCGTTATCCAAGGTATAAATACGGGCTTTCATCGGATCATTGGGAACCGATTCGTAAGGAACAGAAGTACTCTTCGTACATGCCGACAGCACACATAAAGAGATAGCTATTCCTAACCAATAACTAATTTTATACATACCCATTATGTTTTTATAATACAATTGCAAATATCTACAAAAAACACCACAAAAACACGGACTTATCCAGAAAAAATCTCACGAACGTCATTTCCATAAATCTTTACTGACGAAAAGATACTTCCGACAAAAAACAAAAGGAACGTTTCCGGACATTGGATATCCGAAAACGTTCCCTCGTAAGAAATATGAAGTTGTACTTACTTCAATCCAAAGGCTTCTTTTACCTTATCTACATAATCCAGTTTTTCCCAGGTAAACAATTCCACTTCGCAGACAACTGGTTCCGGAATATATCTGGAATTAAACACCTTCTTCACTACCTGCGGCGTACGACCCATGTGACCATAAGAAGCCGTCTCGAAATAAATCGGATTCCGCAACTTCAAGCGCTCTTCGATTGCTTTCGGACGCATATCAAAGATTTCCCATACTTTGGCTGCGATTTCTCCGTCTGTCATATTCACATGCGAACGACCGTATGTGTTTATGAAGATATTCATCGGCTTAGCAACACCAATAGCATACGACACCTGTACCAGAACCTCATCTGCAACACCGGCAGCAACCAGGTTCTTGGCTATATGACGTGCAGCATAAGCTGCCGAACGATCCACTTTCGACGGATCTTTTCCAGAGAAAGCACCACCACCGTGTGCTCCTTTTCCACCGTATGTATCTACAATAATCTTTCGGCCGGTCAGTCCGGTATCACCATGAGGACCACCTATAACAAATTTACCTGTCGGATTGACATGATAAGTGATCTGATCATCAAACAAAGCCTGTACATGTGGAGGATATTGTGCCTTCACACGAGGAACCAATATATTCTTAACATCGGCCTTAATCTTATCCTGCATGGCTTTGTCGGCCTCTTCCTGAGAAATACCCTTAGGACCGATGAACTCGTCGTGTTGTGTAGAAACAACAATCGTATCAATTCGTAACGGACGGCCGTTATCATCGTATTCGATCGTTACCTGGCTCTTCGCATCCGGACGTAAATACGGCATCAGGCGAGATTCCTGTTTACGAATCTTAGCTAATTCCAACAGCAAACTATGTGCCAGATCCAAAGCAAGAGGCATATAATTGGCTGTTTCATTGGTAGCATACCCGAACATCATACCTTGATCACCAGCTCCCTGATCATATGGATTCTCACGTTCCACGCCACGGTTGATATCACCACTCTGTTCATGGATAGAAGAGAAAACGCCACACGATTTCGCTTCAAACTGGTATTCACTCTTGGTATAACCGATCTTCTCGATTACATTACGGGCTACTTCCTGTACATCTACATACGCATTTGATTTAACTTCTCCAGCCAAGACAACCTGTCCGGTTGTAACAAGGGTTTCGCAAGCTACTTTCGAGTTCTTGTCATAAGCCAAAAACTCATCCAGCAAAGCATCCGATATCTGATCGGCTACTTTATCGGGGTGTCCTTCTGACACCGATTCGGAGGTAAATAAATAACTCATTACTCAGATAATTAATGTAAAATAAATTCGTAATGAATTGATTGGGGAAAGAAACTGTTTGCCAAACGGCACAAAAAGAAAGATTGTTTTTAGCATTTTTTCCTGTGGTTGCAAGCGCACAAATCTATCCACGTCAATTCAGGGTGCAAAGATAGTGATTTCTATGGAATAAGCTCACACCATCTAACGTTAATTTTCCCTTTATTTCTTCTTCTGTGTATTACGCAAAGCTTTTTTCAGCTTAAAGCCGGCTCTCATTTTGGCAGCTCCCGATCCGTGTGTTCCGCGTAGGAAGTCAGACATCTTCGGTTTTCGCTCTCCTTTCGGTTCAGAAGCTTTCTTCTTGAACACCATGCCGCCACCTGTTATGATTCGTTCTATATCGTTCATATATATTGAATTTGTAAGTTCTTTATCCATCAAAACTGATCAACCTGTCCATTTGTTCACAAGTCAACTCGTTTACTGTATTACTTTACTTCTGAATCTTCGCCGTCCAATAAATCCATATACAGATCATACATACTCTTCTGCAATACCGGATGAACCAACGAAGGAGCAATCTCTGCCAATGGCTGCATGACAAACAAACGTTGCTGCATCAGCGGATGCGGTACGACTAAATCCTCATGATGTACAACCTCATTACCATACAACAAGATATCAATGTCGATAATCCGGTCATGATACGAACCATCACTTTTCTGCGTCCGTCCCATTTCCCGTTCTATCTGTTGAGTCAGACGAAGCAATTCCATCGGAGAACAGGCGGTTTCCAATTCCAACGCAGCATTCAGGAATGTATTCTCTGAAGCAAATCCCCACGGCTCAGTCTCATAAAAAGAAGAAAGGGACAGGACATCTCCTGCCCTTTCTGCCAACAACGCAGCGGCTGTTACCATATTTTTCCGCTTGTTACCGATGTTTGTACCCAGTCCCAAGTAAACTAATGCCATACGTTCTTACAGGATTAACATGGCGTCACCATAAGCACCAAACTTATAGCCTTCTTTCAAAGCCACATCGTATGCATCCATAATCAACTCATAACCACCAAACGAAGCCGTCATCATCAGCAAAGTAGATAATGGCATGTGGAAGTTAGTCACCATACTGGTTGCTACACTAAAATCATACGGCGGGAAGATAAACTTATTAGTCCATCCTTCAAACTCTTTCAGATGACCATCCGTACTTACAGCTGTTTCGATCGCACGCATAACCGAAGTACCAACCGCACAAATCTGATTGTTTGAATCTTTGGCAGCATTGACAGTAGATACGACATCCGCATTGACAAACATCTGTTCTGAATCCATCTTGTGTTTTGTCAGATCTTCCACGTCTATTTCGCGGAAATTACCCAAACCGCTGTGTAATGTCAAGAAGGCAAAACGACAATCCTTAATTTCCAGACGTTTCATCAGTTCACGGCTGAAGTGCATACCAGCAGCAGGAGCAACAACGGCACCTTCTTCCGTAGCAAAAATATTCTGATACCGTTCTTCATCATCTGGTTCTACCGGACGATCGATGTATTTGGGCAGTGGAGTTTCACCCAAGCTATACAGTACTTTCTTGAAATCGTCGTGGTTTCCATCATACAAGAAACGCAGGGTACGGCCACGCGATGTGGTATTATCAATCACTTCAGCCACCATCGAGTCGTCTTCACCGAAATAAAGCTTGTTCCCAATACGAATCTTCCGGGCCGGATCAACCAGCACATCCCACAAACGCAACTCTTCATTCAATTCACGAAGCAAGAATACTTCAATACGAGCCCCTGTTTTTTCTTTGTTACCATACAGACGAGCTGGGAACACACGAGTATTGTTGAAGATAAACACATCTTTTGGTCCAAAATAATCCAATATCTCCTTAAAGATCCGATGTTCAATCTTTCCTGTCTTCCGGTTAACAACCATCAATCGAGACTCATCTCTGTTCTTCGACGGGTATAAAGCGATTTGTTCCGTCGGCAAATTAAATTTGAATTTAGAGAGCTTCATACTTTATTTATCAATTTATCTAGTTTTATTTTTTACTTTGTTTCCTCTGCCGGAATCTCACGATCCAAAAAGGCATCTATATCTTCCGGATTCATGCATTGATCCAGCGTGACGTCGCCAACACGGGTTCTTTCCAAAGCGATCAGGTGTGCTCCCGAGTGCAAAGCCACACCAATATCACGAGCCAAGGCACGAATATAAGTTCCTTTACTGCAAACTACCCTGATTTTAATGACCGGCAGTTCGCATGCCAACAATTCAATCTCATCAATCACCAGTGTCTTTGCCTTCAAGGGTACTTCTTCACCATTACGAGCCAACTCATACGCTCTTTTCCCTTCTATCTTGCAAGCCGAAAACACCGGAGGAACCTGTTCAATCGTCCCAATGAACTGTTTCAATACCTCTTCCACCAATTCCCGGGTTATATGTTCGGTTGGATAAACGGCATCCACTTCTTTTTCCAAATCAAAAGAAGGCGTCGTTTCACCCAGCTTCAACGTCGCTATATATTCTTTCGTCTGAAACTGGAATTCATCAATCCGCTTGGTGGCTTTTCCTGTACACACTATCATTACACCCGTTGCCAAAGGGTCTAATGTTCCGGCATGACCTACTTTTATTTTCTTTACCTTCAACTTCCTCGACAACTTATACCGAAACTTGTTCACCAAATCGAACGACGTCCAGGTCAGCGGTTTGTTGAAGAATAAAACTTCTCCAGCAATAAAATCCATCTATTATCCTTTATTCTCCAGAACAGAACAGGTCCGTCACGTACCTCTGCTGTCTGTCAAAACTTATAAACTTAAAAACTCAAGAACTTACAAACTTAAAAAGATCGTTACCGCACCGGCGATGGCACAATAAATGGCAAAATAGATCAACTTCCCTTTCTTGACTATATTAATCATCCATTTACAAGCCAGACAACCGGAAACAAAGGCTGCCAAAAAGCCGATTAACAGAGAACTGGCAGGAATATCTCCACCCAGACTTTCTCCCTGCATCATCTTCAAAGCATCCAGCAAGGCTTCACCTAAAATAGGCGGAATCACCATCAGGAACGAGAACTGAGCCAAATGTTCTTTCTTGTTTCCTAACAACAAACCTGTGGCGATTGTACTACCCGAACGCGAAAGTCCCGGCATCACCGCACAAGCCTGAGCCAAACCGATGATAAAAGCATCCCGCAAAGAAATCTTTTCCTTCTGACGAGGCTTGGCATAATAGGAAAAAGCCAACAACAAAGCTGTCAGTAACAGCATACAACCTACGACCAACAGTCCCGAAGCAAAGATAGCTTCGACCGTATCTTTAAAGAAAACACCAACAATACCCACCGGAATCATAGAAACCACGATATTCAACACATAACGTGTTTCATCGTTCATTTCAAAACGGAACAAACCTTTGAAGATCCAGGCTATTTCTTTCCATAAGATAACCAAGGTACTCAACACTGTCGCTATGTGTACTAAGATAGTAAACGAAAGGCTTTCCTCTCCTTCTATACCAAACAAGGCAGAACCAATAGCCAAATGACCACTACTACTTACCGGCAAATACTCTGTCAGACCCTGCAACAATCCCAGGATCAAGGCTTCCAATCCATTCATTCTTCTGTCGTTGTCTTATCGTTACTCTTCTTCAGGATACCATACACTACGGCTATAAAGCCAATCACCGTCACAATAGGAGCTATTACAATCCGACGGGTATCAAATATAGCTGGATTAAATGTATTATCGCCCGAACCTCCTCCACTCATCAGGATGAAACCAATGATAATCAGCACAACGGCTCCGGCTATCAGGATAAAATTCTCTTTTCCAAAAGCAAAATCTTTCTTCGCCATAGTTTCTTTACTCTTAAATATAATATAATTTGTCAAAACTCATTCGCAGATATTTGTTGACCGATACGATCGTTGCCAAAACTGATAAAAAGATACCCAGCAACAAAACGGCTGCATACACTATTAATAACGTAGGAATATCCAATATTTGTATAAAGCCCGTCAATTCTGCCTGCAAATAATATAAAGAAGCCGTCAGCATGCAAATAGCCAGTATGGCTGCAATGATCCCGCTAACCACATTATACCAGATAAAAGGCCTTCGGATAAAACCGGCCGTTGCTCCTACCAGACGCATCGTATGAATCAGGAAACGCTTGGAATAAATCAGCAAACGGATGGTATTACTGATCAAGACAAACGAAATAATCATCAGCATAGCCGCTAGTCCCAACAGCACCAGTCCGACACGTTTCATATTATGCTGTACCAGCTCCATCATATCCTTCCGATACAGCAGCTCAGACACCGAAGTATAGTTTTTAATCTTGTTCTCAATCAACTTCAGACTGTCCGGATTGGCATATTCCGAATGCAATTTCACTTCAATAGACGCCTGCAACGGATTAAACCCTAAGAAATTCTCCGGATTTTCGCCCAATTCATCTTCCAGTTCCCGGGCAGCTTGTTCTTTAGAAATATATTCAGTGGATTTAATATAAGGAAGGGACTCCAGATTCTTCTGCATCCGCTTTACATCCAAATCGCCAACATTATCCTTCAGGACAATTGAAAACGACATATTCTCTTTCACATATACCGATAGTTTGTTTCCCAGCAATCCCATCAGGATAATCAAACCCATCAGGAAAAGAACCAGCGCGATACTTATTATCGAAGTAAAGCGGGAATGAAAGAAAGAAACAGAACTAACTTTTTTATTATCAGCCATTCGTAGCAATATTATTCACATTCTTCGTATCAGGAAGAAACATACAGGCACTTTCTTCCCAAATTTTCTGCAAAAGAACGAATATTTTGCGAGATAGCGACCTATTTTGTGTTATTTAACGATTTAAGAACAAGCTATAAATCTCTATCCATTATTTATATGTGGACAACATCTTATCAATAACTACTTTTACCTCAGGAAGATTATTTTTAATAACATCAAATACGATAGAAGCGTCTATATCGAAATAATGATGGGCAATAATATCACGCATTCCCATTACTCCTTTCCAATCTATTTCAGGATAAAAGGATAACAATTCTTTATTTGTAACTTTATCTATTCGCTTTACGCTTTCCCCTATCACAATCAACAGCATACAAATACTTTCCATTCTCTCAATTCCACTTGGAGTTATTAAAAAATCATCTGGAGAAAGAATGGTTTCAGACCGTTGTAATATTCTATCTAAAGCAGTCTGTATTTTTATTAAAGAAGAACGAACTAATTCGCTATCATACATAAATGCCCTCCTTTTCTATCCTACTCCTTAAAAAAGAATCCATATGTTCACGTAAACGGACAAGATCCACGCGACAGCCAAATAAATCTTGTAAATCTTCTTTTATATGTACCATGGCAAACATACTTGGCTTTGAAGTTTCCAAGTAAACATCAATATCACTATCTTCCGTTTGTTCCCCTCTTGCTACAGAACCAAATATTCCCATACGAATAATACTATATTTAGCAGCATTCTTCGTTACATAATCTCGTAAAAGATTTATACACTCAACTGTTGATTTCATAGTCCTTATTCTTTTCCTACAAAGATAGAAAACATCTCAAGAATCCCAATAACACACTGCATTTTATATGTATATCAAAGAGAAAAAAGGAAACTATTCCTCAATCCATCTGATAATACCCCAAAAACTAAACCCAAGCAGAGAAAAGTCAAAAGTAGGTGAACCAAACATGTTGTTCCTGTATCCAATTCTTTAGTTCACAGCGTGAACTAAGTAATCCACGACGTGAACTACTTAATCCACGGCGTGAACTAAGTAAACCGCGACGTGAACTAAAGAATTCACTGGAGGCTTCATACTTTTGGATAGTGGATATGGAATCTTTGATTTGTCCGGTAGAAAAATTGTTTCCGTGAATGCAGTATTTTATGGAAAAAGACATTTAGGAGATAAAAAACCTCTTAAATTTGTTATACGATGAAACAATGGAAACGAAAACTTTGGAAAACCTGTAATGGCGTCTTAGCCACGCTCCTTGCCTGGCTAGGCTTTTCCTGCCTGGATGAAAACGGAAATGAACCGATTGTCTGTGAATATGGTGTACCGACCGCAGCTTATTCGCTGAAAGGCCATGTTGTCGATTCGCAAGGGAATGCAGTAGCGGATATGCCGGTTGTTATCAGCGACGGGACTTTCCCGTACAATTATCTGGTTGGCGACACGGTGAAAACGGATGCCAACGGAGAATTTATCTGGGAAAACAAGCGTGTCGAACCCAGGGATTTCCAGACTATCCAATGGAAGATTGTAGATACTTGCCGGATCTATCAGGATACGACGGGTATTACCGTGTTTGATCCGGAGAGTGCCGTAGGAGCCGACGGATGGTTTATGGGAAGACTGTCCGCTGAAGAGACGATTCGTTTGCGTGATTATCAGGAGTCGCACAGCGAGCCGTACCTGCAATACCGTATTTACGGGCGAATCACCAATTCCATCAACCGGGGTATGCCATTGGTTTTCCTGTCGGCTCGGAAAGCGAATGGACAGGAACCGAAGGAATTCTTCGACATCTCCAACTGGAACGGCGAGTATTCGTTTACCTATGAAAAAGCACCGGGCGAAGGCGATTCGCTTGTCGTTTATACCTCTCCGGTGACTTCGGCAGAAACGGGCTGGAGCCAAGATATTCCGGAAGACTCGGTTGTGATCCGTTTCGACGGCGTACCTTTAACCGAAGGTTCGGGCTTATTGAAAGGAAAAGGAAGTATAGAACAAAATATATCGTACAGTTATGAAGCATATCCTTACTAAACGACTCCGTTTTCTCAACGGAATAGGAAGTTTTCTTCTGATGTTACTCGGCTTCAGTTGCTCAGCAGGAGTTGAAGAATATGGCACACCGTATGCGACTTTCCAAATCAAAGGCCGCGTGGAAACAGGCAATCAGGAAGGCATTCCGAATATTCAGCTGGCAAGTATCTTCGGAGAGAATGACACCTGCACTGTAACCAAGACAGAAACGGATGGTTCTTTCGAGATGAACTTCAGTTATGTTCCACTTCCTGACCTGAAAATTGTCGCAGAAGATGTGGATGGCGATAAAAACGGAAGCTATTTACCCACTGTTCAGGAAATTCATCTCACGGAAAAAGATTTTCGGGGCGGAGATGGCAATTGGTACGCGGGTGAAATAGAGAAAGAAATTACAATCAGCCTGAAAGAAAAGGAGAAACATGAAACAGCAGATTGACTTACGCAAACGACTTGGTCTGGAAATCTTCCGGAAGATACATCAGAACCGAATCAAGCTGCATGAACTGAAGACGCTTTTCTGGGAATGCACGCTGCGCTGTAATGTGGCTTGCCGACACTGTGGAAGCGATTGCCGCGTTTCTTCGGCTTTTCCTGACATGCCGATTGCCGATTTTCTGCGCGTCGTCGATGAAATCACTCCGCATGTGAATCCACATGAAGTATTAGTCATCTTCACCGGTGGAGAAGCCTTGGTGAGAAAAGACATCGAAAGTTGTGGAATCGAACTGTATCGCCGGGGATTTCCTTGGGGAATCGTTTCCAACGGACTTTATCTGGACCGGAAACGGCTGGACAGCCTGCTAGCTTCCGGTCTGCATGCCGCGACAATCAGTCTGGATGGATTTGAGAAAGAGCACAACTGGCTGCGTCGTCATCCACATAGTTTTGAGAAAGCGGTACAAGCCATTCGGATGTTGGCAGAAGAGAAAGAAATCATCTGGGATGTTGTCACGTGCGTGAACCGGCAGAATATTTCATACCTGCCGCAGTTTAAAGACTTCCTGGTTAGTATCGGCGTGAAACGCTGGCGGATATTCACCATCTTTCCGGTCGGACGAGCCGCCACAATGCCGGAATTGCAGTTAGACAACCGGCAGTTTGTCTCCGTACTCGACTTCATCCGTCAGTGTCGCCAGGAAGGAGTGATACGAGCCAGCTACGGCTGTGAAGGTTTCTTGGGGAATTATGAAGGCGAGGTACGCGACGGATTCTATGAATGTCACGCCGGCATCAGTGTAGCTTCGGTATTGATAGACGGTTCTATTTCCGGTTGTCCCAGCATCCGCTCGAACTTCCATCAAGGAAACATTTATCAGGATCACTTCATGGAAGTCTGGAACAATCGCTTCGAAGCCTATCGCGACCGCAGTTGGGCCAAACAGGGAATATGCGCCGACTGCAAGATGTTCCGCTACTGCGAAGGCAATGGCATGCACCTGCATGATGAAGAAAAGAAATTACTGGTCTGTCATTATCATCGGATTCAAGGACAGACGGAAGATTAACTAAAAAGGCTGTCGCTTCCGAAAATAGAAACAACAGCCTTTCAAGTTAATGAATTTATTTCTCACGAATAAAGATATTGATCGGAGTTCCGGTGAAATCCCAGTTATCACGGATCTTGTTTTCCAGGAACCGCTTATACGGATCTTTCACCCATTGTGGCAAATTGCAGAAGAAGACAAACGAAGGAATGCTTCCTGCCGGCAATTGTGTCACATATTTAATCTTAATATACTTGCCTTTCCAAGCTGGTGGCGGATAATTCTCGATAATCGGCAGCATGGTTTCGTTCAACTTCGCTGTTGAAACACGACGCTGACGATTTTCATAGACTTGCTTTGCCGTTTCCAGTACTTTAAAGATACGCTGCTTCGTCATCGCCGAGATAAAGATAATCGGAAAATCTGTAAACGGAGCCAGACGTTCGCGAATCGCAGTGGTGTAAGAGTTGATGACTTTCTGACTTTTATCCTCAATCAAATCCCACTTGTTCACACAAACCACCAGACCTTTCTTATTCTTCTGTATCAACGAGAAGATATTCAGGTCCTGACTCTCGATGCCTCGGATTGCGTCCAACATCAAGACACAGACATCCGCATTCTCTATCGCCCGGATCGAGCGGATCACAGAATAATATTCCAAGTCTTCCGTCACTTTCCCTTTCTTACGGATACCAGCCGTATCCACCAAATAGAAGTTCAAACCGAACTTGTTGTATTTCGTATAGATCGAATCGCGCGTTGTTCCGGCAATATCCGTTACGATATTCCGCTCTTCACCAATAAAGGCATTTACCAATGACGACTTTCCGGCATTCGGACGACCTACTACGGCAATACGCGGCAGTTCTTCTTCCAAGGCCATCGGTTTATCGTCAGGCATCACTTCCAGAATCTTATCCAGCAAATCGCCGGTACAAGAACCATTGATCGCCGAAATACAAACCGGATCACCCAAACCTAACGCATAAAACTCGGCCGAACCGATATGAGCCTCGAAGTTATCTGCTTTGTTGGCTACCACCAGAACCGGTTTACGGCAACGACGCAAGATATTCGCCACTTCCTGATCCAAATCCGTCAGACCGTTTATCACATCGACAACAAACAAGATGACATCCGCTTCTTCGATAGCGATTTTCACCTGCTTATTGATTTCTTCCTCAAAAACATCCTCCGAGTTGACAACCCATCCACCGGTATCCACCAGCGAAAACTCTTTTGTCAACCATTCGACCTTGCCATACTGGCGGTCGCGTGTTGTCCCGGCCTGTTCATTTACGATAGCCTGCCGCGTCTGCGTCAGACGATTGAACAAGGTGGACTTTCCTACGTTGGGCCTACCAACAATTGCTACAAGATTTCCCATATACTTAGTTTATTGAGTTTTTAGTTTATGAGTCCTTCCGTTTATCCAAGTGTGTGGCTCATAGATCCTCACCCACTTATAAACCTTATTCCAGGCGATACCCGAAAGCACGAAGCATATTGTCGCGGTTTCGCCAGTCTTTTTCTACTTTGACAAACATCTCCAGAAAGACTTTCTTCTCAAAGAAGCGTTCGATGTCTTTGCGTGCCATCGCACCTACTTTCTTCAGTGCCTGTCCTCTATGCCCGATGATAATACCTTTCTGCGAATCCCGTTCACAAATGATCAAGGCTTTGATATGGATCATTTCATCATCCTCCTTGAACAATTCCACCACTACTTCCACAGCATACGGGATTTCTTTCTGATAATACAAGAGAATCTTCTCGCGGATGATCTCTGTCACAAAGAAGCGGGCCGGCTTGTCGGTCAGCGCGTCTTTCTCAAAATAAGGTGGTGATTCGGGCATCAGCTCTTCCACCCGTTGTTTGACATAATCAACATTGAAGTTCGACAAGGCCGAGATCGGGATAATTTCTGCCTGCGGAAGAATGGTTTTCCACTCCTGCACCAAGGCTTCCAGCTTCTGCTGGTCGGTCATATCGATCTTATTGATCAGCAGCAGGATCGGACATTTTTCCTTTTGCACCTGCTGCAAGAACTCTTCGTTCTTATCGATGGTCTCAATCACGTCTGTCACATACAACAACACATCTGCATCATCGAGGGCAGACTCTGAGAAGTTAAGCATAGACTCCTGCAGCTTATAGTTGGGCCGCAAGACGCCGGGCGTGTCTGAATAGACAATCTGCATATCTTCGGTATTCACAATACCCATGATGCGGTGACGGGTTGTCTGCGCCTTCGAGGTGATAATCGAAATACGCTCACCGACCAACCGGTTCATCAAGGTTGATTTTCCAACATTCGGATTACCGACGATGTTAACAAATCCCGATTTATGCTTTTTTTCCATCATATCCCCATTTCAGGTAAATTGATCCCCAAGTAAATCCTGCTCCAAAAGCAGCCAGAATCAGGTTATCACCTTTCTTCAACTGGTCTTCCCATTCCCACAGACACAAAGGTATTGTGCCGGCACTGGTATTTCCATATTTCTGAATATTGATCATAACCTTTTCTTTCGGTACACCCAATCGCTTGGCTGTCGCATCAATGATACGCAAATTAGCCTGATGCGGTACGATCCACGCGATATCGTCTTGCGTCAGATGATTCCGCTCAGCAATTTCAGCTGCCACATCAGCCATGGATGTCACCGCATATTTGAATACGGTTTTTCCATCCTGATAAACAAAATGTTCTCTTCTATCAACAGTCTCATGAGTAGAAGGATAAGCCGATCCGCCAGCCTTCATAATCAGATGAGAAAATCCGATACCGTCTGTACGAAGGATCACATCCATCACACCGATTTCTTCCGTAGTCGGTTCCAGCAAGACAGCTCCGCAGCCGTCTCCAAACAACGGACATGTCGTACGATCTTCATAATTGGTAATAGATGTCATCTTGTCGCCAGCTACAACCAATACTTTATGATAACGTCCGGTACGAATGTAGTTCGAACCAGTTTCCAATGCATACAAGAAGCCTGCACAAGCTCCCTGCATATCAAAAGTCATGGCGTTCTTACAGCCTGTCTGATAGGCAATGATAGAAGCAGTCATCGGGAAATGATAGTCAGGTGTTGTGGAAGCAAACAAGACTACTTCAATGTCTTCCGGATTGACTTGTGTCTTTTCGAATAATTGCTTTACGGCTCTGATTGCCATATAAGAAGTGCCAAGACCTTCGCCTCTCAAGATTCTACGTTCCTTGATACCCACACGTGTCATGATCCACTCATCTGTGGTATCTACCATCTTACATAGATCCTCGTTCGTCAGAACATCTTCGGGAACATAGCCTCCGATTCCCGTGATTACTGCATTAATTTTTTCCATTACATCAAGAACTGATAAATGATTGATAAATTAAAATAGCCCTAAAAATTTGATTTTTTAGGGCTATTTCTTCCTCTTAGTCAAATTAATCTTCTGAATAATTAAACTGCAGCTTCTTTAACGATTGCTAACTTACCTCTGTAATAGCCGCATTCGCCACATACAGTGTGATAAATGTGCCAAGCTCCACAGTTCGGGCAGATAGCCATTGTCGGAGCAACAGCCTTGTCATGAGTTCTTCTCTTGGCTGTTCTTGTCTTACCTTGTCTTCTTTTAGGATGTGCCATTTTATTATTAATTTTAATTGTTATTATTCTCTATCAAATCCTTCAGAGCATCCCAACGCGGATCAGTAGGCTGATCAACGTCCGAACCGTCTTCATAGAAACCATCGTCCGAAAAGTCATCTTCTTCGTCTGAGCTGACTGCCCGATGTTTCCTCAATTTCGAAGACATCTCCTTATTACATTTTCCCGGTGCATGCACATGCTTCATCGGGACGGCCAAAACAACGAATTCATATAAGAACCAAGCCAAGTTGATCGTTCCATCATCTTCGGGGATGATCAACACCTCGTCGCTTTCTTCCGCATATTCTTTGCCGAACTTCACTATCAGACGGGCATCCGTATTGATAGGCTGTTCCATATCGTCCAGACAACGATCGCATGGCACAATGGCTGTTCCTTCCAGATGGAAGCTTAGTTCAAACATCACAGCCGACTTGCGAAGAGTCAGATGTACCTGAACCTTACCCTTTTGCACCAAATCTCCTTCGATGTCCGCAAAGAACTTGTTCTCCAATAAGTAGTCATATTCATGTACTCCTGGAGTGAGATTTTTCAAATCAATATGATATAATCCAAATTTTCCCAAAGCCTACTTATGTAAAAACCTTGCAAAGGTACGAAAAATATTAACAGAAAAGCAATAGGTATGTAGATATTTTTTCCTATAATGCATTTTTGACACCATATTCACGGATTTTAACGTGTCAGACGACGTAATTCGATACGAAATGTCGTCCCTTTACCGATTTCCGAGCTTTTTACATAGATTTTTCCGCCATGATATGACTCAATAATCCGCTTTACCAACGACAGGCCCAAGCCCCAGCCGCGTTTCTTCGTTGTGTAACCCGGATTGAATACAGTCTTGAACTTCGACTTCAGGATGCCTTTGCCGGTATCCGTCACGTCGATGCGCACCTTCTTGCCTTTTTCTTCGATATGGAAGGTGATATTTCCCTGTCCTTCCATCGCATCCACGGCGTTTTTACACAGATTCTCGACCACCCAGGCAAACAATGCCTGATTCATCAGTACCATCACCGGTTCTTCGGGCGCTTCGACTGTTATTTTCACCTTCGACGAAATGCGGGTTTCCATATAATCAAGGGCCGAACGGACCGATTCACAGATATTCACCGGAACCGGCTCGGGTGTGGAACCAATCTTCGAAAATCGCTCGGCTATCATTTCCAGCCGTTTGACATCTTTCTCCATCTCAGCCAGCAGTGTCGGATCGACTTCTTTCAGCTTCAGATACTCAAGCCAGGCAATGAGTGAGGAAATAGGTGTTCCCAATTGATGAGCCGTCTCTTTCGACAAGCCAACCCAGACTTTGTTCTGCTCAGCCTTCTTGGTGCTTGCCAAGGCCAGGAAAGCAGTCAGGATGAAAACGGCCATCACCGTCAGCTGCGCATACGGATAGACCAACAGCCGTTTCAGGATGAGTGAATCATCATAATATAGGTATTGGTAGGTGCCGTCTTCCATATCAATCACGATCGGGTCTTTCTTTTTCTTCAACTCCTGTACTTTCTGCTGCAGGAACTCATCCACATTCTTTTCGGGCAGCTCCAGATTCTTGTAGTTCATCACACTGTCCCGGTCATTGCACAGCATCACCGGAATGGCGGTGTTGCCCTGGATGATCTGCAGAATCAGGTTCATGTTCAGACTCGGATCTTCGCTGGTGAGCACACGCGTGGCTTCGGCCCAGACTTCAATCTTCTGGCGTTCCTCGCGTGCCAAATCCTTGATCAGCAGATCAGATACAAAAACGGAAGCGATGGCTATCACCACAGCTGCCACGATAAACAGATATTTCAGCAATTGCCGGGAATCGTATAGGCTATTCATTCTTCATTATCTTTTTTTCTGTCGACAAAGAGACAAGGCAACTCGTCAACAAAGCGATGTCAACAAATCTATTTTACTCTCCGTCACTGTAAATTCAACGGCGAAAAGATTGTTTTAGTGTATCCTATTTCTTATTTCCCCAAACCGGTAAGCAAGAGTGCAAGTCGGCAAGGAGTCTGAACACCCTGCCCTAAGGCCCGAAAATTCATGCCTATGAATGCGCAAAAAGACGCCGGCTTTTCATCAAAAGACGCCGGGAATTTATGAAAAGCCGGCGTCTTTTTCAAGATATACTTAGTCTTTTACATAACTGTCCGGGAAGATCGTGTATTGCTCTACTCCTTTCTTCGTGCGAATCCAGGTTGCATATTTGCCGGAAGCTTCGTCCAGTTCGATGATACGGGCACCGTTGGGTAAATGGTTGTATTCGGTCGGGCCACCACTGAAACGGCCGTAAGCCAACAAGATGCCTTGCCAATACACGGCATAGTCGTTGTCGTGATCATGACCGACAAATACACCTTTCACATCGCCCTGTTCTTTCATGGCTGTAAACAGACCGGAGTTCAGGGCGGGCGCACAAGCTTTCTCACGCCGAATTCCATAAACGGTTGCGTTTTCATCGGCTATTGCCTGGTGATATTCGGGCAACGGAATATGGAAGAACGCCAGGGAAAGCAACGGAGTTCCGCCATTGGCCTCGGTGAAAGCCTGGCTGCGGCTACGGTACCAGTCAATCTGGTCGAACTTGATGTAATCATATCCATCAATGCCTTTGATGGATGAATAGGCATTCGAGTCGAAGCAGTACAAGACAGCCACGTCTTTCTTATCGTCCGACGAGCGGACAGCGAGGGCATAGTTGCCGTCGCCCGATATTTCGGGTACCTCATCGGCAGTCAGGTTATAAGGCAAACTTTGGGCTACTTCCAGCAATTCTTGATGCGGTGTACCCTGTTCGTGATCGTGGTTTCCGAAGACGATCGAGAACGGGATCTTCCGGTCTGACACGGTTTTCAGTACCCGACGCAAGTTGTCTTTGGCCGGCTGACTGTAAATAATATCTCCGGTGAAGACCACCAGATCCGGTTTTTCCTCGTCCAATACCTGATTGATGCGTTCATACGCCACTTCCGACCGTTCGTCTTGCCACTTCAGATGCAAGTCGGTGAATTGGACAATCTTGAATTTCTTGCTGTCGGCGTGAAACTTCAATACGGGTTTCTGCGCCCAGGCGGCGATTCCCAGAAAGGCAGTCGCCATAAAACCTAAGATAAGTTTTCTAACCTTCATATTTTATATCCGTTTTTTAGATTGATTCGTGTCACAAAGCTAACCATTTCACCCCATTTTTGCAACCCTATAAAAATAATGCCTGTCTTTGCTTTCTTTTCTCGAAGATTTCTCCTACCTTTGGTTCGTCCGGAAACAGACCGGACGAAATACATTGTATTATTCATGCGAATCAGGAGTTGGCATCCTGATTCAAAGATTAAAAATTGACGAATGTAAGTAGAGCAATAGCCAACTTTCCAAAGGTATGTACCAACAGGCCTTTGGTAGCTCTTACTTTAGACGCTCTTTGAATTTCTGTTTTTTCATTCAGCCAGTTAAAAAAGGATTCGATAGGCTGTCTGACCTTGGAAACAGCTTGCGAGAAAAGGTCTCTGGCAGCTTTCTCTCTCTGTTTGAGGACTTCCGGCTCTCCCTTAATCTCTTTATGTGGAGTAATCATCTTGACCGGATTACTTTCATTAAAGAAAGAGAAGTCGCTGTAAATCTTATCTCCAAGCACGGTCTTTTCGGACAGGTATGGCACGCATTCGTTTTTGAATACGGTCAGGTCGTTTTCCGCAGCCGGTGTCAGGGCTATCATCTCAGGGAAAGGTATCGTTCCCTCCCTGCGCTGTCCTACCATGTGCAGTTTCATGCCATAGTAGTACATGTTCTTGGTGGAGCAATATCCTTTTGAGGTTATCTCCGTAGCTACTTTTCCTTTCCGGTTCTTTCCCTTGCAGGTTACAATCGGCATGGAATCCACGATGGATATAAGAGAGTCGCAATCCTTGGGTCTGAATGATTGTATCATGGTATATACTAATACTTTAAATGCTTCTGAAAGCATATTTAGGCGTGTACAGAACGTCTGATAAGCCGGAAGTCTTGGAAACCATGATGACAGATACTCCTTGGCGAAAGTATGTATCTGGCTGATGCCGAAGTATCTCTGACAGTAACCACAGAACAGATAGATGGTAAGAACCTCTTCATCCGTAAATTCAGGATTGGAGTTGTTGCTGAATCTCTGGCAGTAGAAACGCAGAGTAGACTTATAGACATCGCAGATATACATATACAAACCTATTAGTTTTAACTTTTTCTCCTTGGGAATCATAATTAGAAAATAACGGGAATTATTACTCTAATATACTGATTTTCAAGGAGATTGCAAAATAAAACAATGAGATAATTAACTGAATTACAAACTTTTAAAACTTGAATCAGAAGCTATTTTCTACTCCTGATTCGCATTATTCATTAAAATTACCTGCTATGAAAAAGTTTCTAGCCTTTGGGAGTGCCGCCCTCCTTCTGATCTGTGGCGGTTGTCAAGAAGAATCCATCGTGAATGAACCTGTTTCTGCCCAGCCTGTGAGCGTCCGGTTTGCCCTGACGTTGCGGGAAGACATCGAACCGTTTCTGCGAACCCGCAATTTGCCCGGCGGACTGCCCGGCGAACCTTCGGCTGCCAACGCCTCGCCCGACGAGGAAGAGACACCTTCAACCCAACCCGTATCCACACTGTCGTATATCGAATATGCGGTGTATAACAACGACACGGAAGAGCTGATCGAACACCGGCGTTATGAAGTGGACGGACAGGACGGAAGCCTGCAAGTGCAGGACGAGCTGACGGCGGGTATTTATAAGGTATGTTTTCTGGCGCATGGCGTGACGGATGCGACCTTTGCCGAAGAGAACAGTCTGGTGACGTTCCCGGAAGTAGAAGATACGTTTTGGGGATTTCAGGAGATCGAAGTGGATGCCACGCAGACCGACCAGTCGTTCAGCGTCGGACTGGCGCGTGCCGTGGCGGGTATCGAACTGGTGCCGACCGATGCCGTACCGGAACAGGTGGATCAGTTCCTCATCGAGACGTCGGGCCGTTATCACCAGATCTGCCTGCTGGACGGAAAAACGCCGGCTGTGACCGAAGACTTCTCGCTGACCGTTGCCTTCGAGGCGGAAGACAAGCTGCCCGATACACGGGTGAAGCATTTCTTCTATTCGTTCGTGCCGGAAGCGGCTCCCGAAGCAGCATCGGCCTTTCTCGATGAAATGATCCTGACTTCACAAAGCGGCTCGGGCGAGGTGCAACGCCAGCGCACCATCACGCAGGTGCCGTTATACCGCAACCGCATCACGCGTTACACCGGGACACTTTATACGCCCAGCATCGTAGATGGCTTGTTCGACCTGCAGATTGATACCAACTGGGGCGAATATGTAGATCAGGTGTTGGAGTAAAAAGAGAACAAGTTGACAAGGTTTATTGAAGAGACGAGTTAACAAGTTGACGAGTTGACTAGGCTTTAGATAGATTAGATAAAATATCATCACCTTGTCAACTCGTCTCCTCATCATCCTTGTTAACTCATCAACGGGAAATCCCTGTTTCCTTGTCAACTCGTTAACTCGTCAACTTGTTACCTTGCTTTCATCTGCTTTGCCCAGATATTTCCGGGATAAGCTTCCAGCGCTTTGGCAAAGGAAGCCTGCGCAGCCTGCTTGTCTTGCTTCAGCAACTGGATCAAACCGGCGTAATAGTCGATTTGGCTTTGCCGGATGTTCTGGGTCGCTTCCCCAAACTTGGCATACGAATCCAGCGTGCGCTGACGTGTCTGCTCCAAGTATTTTTCCATCGCCTGCAAAGCTGATTTAGCTTCTTCCGTCTTACCTAGTTTCTCCAAGGCTTTCACCCGGTAGTAAGCCAGATCCGACAAGCCGCCCGGATATTTGGCAGAAGCTGCTTTCTCAAAGAATTCCTGTGCCTTCGCTTTTTCGTTCATACCTTCATAGGCTACACCAGTCAGGTAATATGCCTTCACTTCATAACCACCGCGATGCGAAGGAGCCACTTCCAAGTTGGCCGGATACTGATTAGCCAGGTCAAACTCGCCAATGGCTTTCTGATAACTCTTCTTAGCCAGAAGCGACAAACCCTTCAACAGATGTGAATCCACATAAATATCGTGAATCTGTCCGCCGCCTTCCCACAAATGGAAATGACGTTTGTCCATGATCTGAATAGCCTTGTCGTACTTACCCATGACGTTATACAACGACAACAGGCGCATCACTGCATCGTCATGTTTCATCACTGTCTTCAAATGACGTTCCAGACGTTTCAGACGGGCATCCAAAGCAGCATTGGCCGATTCATAAATCTTATCGGATTCTGTAAACAGCAGGGCATCATTCGGATTGATCTCGATAGCCCGGTCATAAGCCGCCATCGATTTTTCCCACTCGCCCAACTGACCATAGGCAAAGCCGACATTTCGCCACGAAATGGCAAAGTCCGGTTTCAATTCTGTAGAACGTTGCCATTCTGCCAGTCCTTTGTCTTTCTGTCCGATATAATACAGCAAGTTACCGTAGGCATAATGTAACAGGGCATTATCGGGCTGTGCCTGCAAAAGAGCTTCAAACAAATACACTTCTTCCAGACGCAACGGATAGTTATGCAGCGGCGAACAAGCATCTGCCTGTGCCAGTGCCGATGTTACAGCCGACTGATCACCTGTCTGCAAAGCGACGAATGCCTGATAATAATGTACCATTGGCGATGAAGCAAACGGTTCGCCCAACTCGATGGCTTTAGCCAACAGTTTTCCAGCCTCATCTGTTGCTCCGACCAGCAAGTAGCTATTGACCACTTCCAGCATTTCCTGGATCGCCACTAGTCCTTCCGTCTGTCCTTTCAGGCGCGAAGCCAGTGCCGACGCATCACCTTTTGTCAGGAAGCTCTCTTCTATCAGGCTTCCATAATCCAGCGGATCAATACTACGCACATAAGCCAATACGGCTTTCGCCTCTTCCGTACGTCCTAACTTACGCAGGATAAAGGCTTTCAGGTTCTGTGCCTGAATATCGCGCTGACCGACATACAGCGATTGGGTAATCATATCCAGTGCCTTCGGATAATCCTGCTGCTGCAAAGCCAGAATAGCCAGTCCATAGAAAGCCGGATGCTTATAATCAGGTGTCCAGGTGGCAGCCCAGTAATTGTTTTCTGCCTGGTGCTTATCGCCCGTCAGCTGATACAGATAACCTAAATAATACAACGCTTCCGCATCTTTCACCCGGGTATAATCATGTGACAGACGAGTCTGAGCCCGCAACAAATGTTTCTCGGCCTCAGCCCACCGTGCCTGACGCAAGTAATGCTTACCGACTTCAATATTCACGCGGGCATCCATCGAGTCACGGCGCAGGGCTTCGTTATAGAAGTCCATGTAGTCCAGACGGGCATTATTGAACTGATCCACACGCAGACCAGCCAGATACAGTTCTTCGTTCGTCTTATATTCGTCCACCGGTTTTGTTCCGTCGATCACTTTCGGCAGCGGTTTATCCGCATCCAGCTCGATCGGCCGATAATCTACCAGCAGATTCCCTTCCGCATCATACAAAGCGGTATATAAATCGGAAGCCTTGGCTCCTGCCGGAACGGCTACCTCATCCAGAAAGTAATGATCGGGATCAATGTCGATGGTCTTCTCCAGACAAACCTGGTCCTGGTGTTTGACTACTACACGTGCCTGTTTATATAAGGTAGTCGCACAAAAACCTACCCGATATTTTCCGGCATCACCCGGTTCAAAATTAACGGCCGCATCCATGGTCGCATTCTTGCAGCCTTTAATACCTTTGATCGGATACCAAATCTGACTGAATTCGCGTGTCTCACCCGGATTGATCCAACTATAGTCCGGCTGGTTGTCCGAATAGGCACCCACCATCAGCTCCAGGTAATGTCCGTCTTTATCCGACAGAATCTTGTTCCACATGTGGCCGTTCGGATTATTTCCCCACAAGAAGAACTTCTTTCCCGGTACAACATGGCGATTCGCCACATGCACGGTTCCGGCATCCTTGGCATAATCATATCCGGCCAGGAATTCCATTTCGCTGCCCCAGGCAAAGATCGAGCGCGAATCGCCCTTATAATTTCCCCAACGGGACAGATCGACCTGTTCGCCGCTACCCAATACCGCTTCGCCCATCGGCCATTTCGTAAAATAGACCTTATGATGATCGGCACCAAACTGTACATCGGGTGGGAAAATCACCTGATAATGTTCATCACAATGTACGGAAACATTCGCCCAATACAGCATTGACTGGATCATTTGCGTCGGGTTTGTCACCATAATCTTGGCTTCCACCCACGAACGGTTCGGATACACCGAAACACCCACCGACCATTTCAGGCGATGCCGCAGTTCGGTCTCACCTACCCAGATCGTCTTGCTGCCATCTGGATTTTCCTGCATCTTCCAGTTGGTCGGTAAATACGTCGTTGCTCGGTGATGGTCCGGAATATTCCATTCCACACCGCCCGACAACCAGGCGCCCAGCATACCGATCAAAGCCGGTTTCACACCGGTCTGTGTATAAAAGAAATGATAATCATTGGTTTTGTCGGTCGCCGAGAAAATACGACCGCCTATTTCCGGCAAGACAGAGATATTCACATACTCATTTCCCAACCGCAGCACATTATACTCTTGATCGACCACATTCTCGGTCAGTACATCATACAACGGATACGGATAAATGTAACCTTCCGCTCCCTGATAAACACGTCCGGTAAAAAAGATGGGATCCACTTCCGGACTTCCGATCTGATAGGTCGGAATCTTTTCCTTCACGGCTTTCATTTCCACCTGTTGTCCCCAGGCAGGAAGCGAAAGCACTGCCAACAAGGGCAAAACTAACTTTGCTTTCATAGGATATGACTTAAAGTGTTTCTATATAATAAAATAATCATGAATCTAATTGGAACTAAAGAAAAAGAAGACGAGTTGACAAGGTACAAGGCTTTAGACAGATTTCAATCCATTAGCCTCATAACCTTGTCAACTCGTATGATCACACACTTGTCAGTCTACCGACAAGTACCTTTTATCTTTTCAAATTCGGATTCAACTGAGTATCCGTTGAAGGATAAGGCAAATAGATTGACTTTTCACCCTGCCATGTTGTACCTGCCGAAATCTCTACCTGATTCTTACGCATAACACCCGGAGCTACCTCAATCGGCTCATTTGCCTTACGCTCGTTAAACGTCTGCTCTAATAATTCCATACGCATCTGATCGTCGCGACGAGTTACCAAAGCAACCCAATAACCAGCTACTTCCCAACCATGTTCTGCCAACGCTGCATTGGCAAAGGCATCACCACTCAAACCTTGCTGTAACGGTTCCAGTCCGGCACGTTCTCGCACCTGATTGATACATTCGTAAGCCATTGTATTCGGAGTTCCTTCTGCACGAGCCTGAGCTTCTGCATACCATAACAACACTTCTGAATAACGGATCAGACGATGACGATGATCGTTTGTCATCCATCCTGTATTGGCCGGTTGTGTATAGTCGTAATCACCGCCATCTTCACCTATAGTGAAAATACAATACATTGGGTGTTGTTCAGGAATTGATTCATCCCACCAGTCAACCAATGGATTACCAGCCTTATTATCCTGTAAGATTTTAGGATTAAACGTTGCGTCTTTACGCGGACCAGCCGGGAATTCTTTCCAGAACTTGATTTCACCCCAACCGTCACCCCATCCGCCAAGCGATTCGAACAGGTTACTAGAAGTCATCTGTGAGTCTTCTACCCAAGTAAAATCACGTGAGTAATTGATACCAACAACTGTTTCATTGGTGTAATTATGACTCGGAGCATATACATATTTGTATTCTGGTTCCAAAATATATTCATACGTTCCTGCATTCACACCATCAATAACCGCCTTAGCCTGTTCAGCAGCCTTGGCATAATATTCCGTTTTCTTTAACGGCCAACCAGCCATAGCCATATAAACGGCAGCTAAAGTTGATTGCGCAGCTTGTTTGGTAATATAAACATTGGCACCATTTACTTTACGTGGAGCAGAAGAGTAATCAGTCGGAAGCGTATTGACACAATCTACCAGATCCTGCTCAATTTGAGCGTAGATTTCTTCGACCGAAGCCAACGGACGTTCATAATTCACTTCATTATCCAATACCAACGGAACTTGTCCCCAACGACGTACCAACCAGAAGTAATTCACTGCACGCCAATATTTAGCCTGCCCAATAGCAATATTGATTTCCTCATCAGTTGTCGGAGTTCTTTCCGCATTCAGGATAATATAGTTGGCAGCCTTGATACAGGTATAAGATGTTTGCCAAGCAGCTTCCACACCTTTATTGGCATCAGTCGGGCGGAAAGCATCCACTTCTGCATATGCCTGTTTGTTACTACCCGGATTTGTCGTCAAATCATCACCCTGCCAAGATGGAATGGTCGGGTTTGTATTCGTTTGTATCAAACATACTTTCTGATACAAAGCGTATGTTGACATGTCCAATTCTTCTTGCGTAGAGAAGAAGGTTGAGGGGGTTAACTGTCCTTTCGGATCTTCTTCCAAGAAATCACTGCAAGAAGTAGAGAACAAGGTAAACAAAGCCCCACTTAATAATAAATATTTTGCTTTCATAATTCTTATCTTTGACTTTACATAGTTAGAAATTCATACGTACACCCAGTGTATAAGTACGTGTCAATGGGTAAGCTCCAAAATCAATACCGTCGTTCACGTCAACACCGCTACTCATAAATGAGATACCGGCAGGATCCATTCCCTTATAACTTGTAATCGTAAACAGATTCTGGCAACTGAACGTAAAGCGTAAATCAGCAAATTTTGCCACCGATTTAGGCAAGTTATAAGACAAGCTCAAGTTGTCCAAACGGAAATAACTAGCTGATTCCAGGAACTTGGTAGATGTTGAAGCCGACTGGTAATCGTTACCAGTAACTGTTACAGACGGATAACGAGCAGCCTCCCTTGCCACATCATAATTATCATTCAAGTACTCACGCAATGTAATGAAAGCAAAGTCACCCGTCATAGCTGTTCCTGTAAAACGAACCAAGTTCAAACGGTCTGCACCAAACGAACCTGTGAAGAAGAGATTCAAATCCCAGTTTTTCCAACGGAAGGTATTGTTCCAACCCAATGTAAAGTCCGGATTTGCTTTTCCGATAAACGTACGGTCATTACTGTCAATCACACCGTTTCCATCTAAATCTACAAACGAATCACGACCATCTTTATCCAAGCCATTCCATATATATCCATAGAATGCACCAATCGGTTGTCCTACTTCTACTCGTGTCACACCGTCATTCGGAATCATACCTGCAGCCGGAGTTGTACCGGAAACAAAGTCCAGACCACCCAAACCAGTTACTTCATTCTTCAAATAGGTACCGTTCAATGTGGTTGACCAAGTAAAATCAGGTGTATCAAATACAGTCGCATCGATTGAGAAATCTATACCCCGGTTACTTACCTCTGCGGCATTCACCCAGTAGGAACCACCACCGTCATAATTGGCAATCGTACGCTGCAACAAACCGTCTTTTGTCTTTTTATCGAAATAGTCGAACGAGAAATTCAACCGATGATTCAAAATAGAGAAATCAAGACCCAAGTCCAACTGATGCGTCGTTTCCCACGTCAAATCAGGTGTAGCTACTGATGTACCGATCCAATAACCGGTATATTGAGACGATCCACCAAAAGCATACATAGCCTGTTGCATCAATCCCAATGTTCCATACGGATCAATAGCCTGACTACCAATCACACCATAGCTGGCACGGATTTTCATATCCTGAACAAGATTCTGATTCTGCATGAAGTCTTCATTACCCAAAGACCAGGCAGCAGCGATGGATGGGAACCAACCCCATTTATTATTCTGGAACTTGGAAGAACCGTCGGCACGAATCGTACCAGTCAGCATGTAGCGATCTTTGTAATTATACATCACACGTCCTACTCCAGACATCAAAGCCCACTCTGAATAAGAGTTACTTACGGTTCGGCTACTAGCCATATTAACATTCCACCAACCCACACTTTCTGTCAACAAACCGCTACCGTTCAATGCCATATAACGGGTTTCCGAATGTGTTGCTTCATAAACAGCCGTAGCAGTCAAGGCATGATCACCCCACTTATTTGTATAAGTCAAGTTGTTTGTCGTCTGCAATGTCATGCGGTACGTATCATTATTACCCATGCTATTATTGCTGTTTGTTACCTTCTTGGTAGAGAAAGAGTAGGCTTTCAGATCATTATAGTCAATACCGTTACTTGTCGTAAAAGTCAAACCCGGCAGAATATCGAACTTCAAATCCATACGGGCATTTACGATGTCTGTAATGGTTTCGCCCGTCTGTTCTTTTAACATACCCACCGGGTTGTTTTGTGTTAAAGCACTGTACGGGTCACGCGTATATGAACCGTCTTCATTCAAAATTCCAAGTACTGGTGAGTAGTTCATAGCAACGTTCACGATATTACCTTTCCCGGCACTGAAGTCTCCACTACGACGAATATTATGAGAAGCATTCACATCGGCTGTTACATGCAACCAGTCTGTCACCTGTGAAGTTATATTGGCACGAGCCTGGAAACGCTCGTTCTTATTCTCTATGACAACTCCGTCCTGCCCAACATAATTACCTGAAACCAGATATTGGGTCTTGTCACTACCACCAGAGAATGTCAATTTATAATCTTGTGTGATACCGGTTTGATAGATCTGATCCTGCCAGTCGGTTCCGGCTGTTCCATTTTGGAATGCACTTAGCTGCTCATGAGAAAACGTATTCGGACGAAACGTATTATACAAGTTAGCAAATTCATAAGGACTCAGGGTTTCATAACGTTTGGCAACGGTTCCGATACCCACCTTAGCATCCAATGTAATTTCCCGGGTATTCGCCTTACCAGTTTTGGTAGTAATCAAAACAACACCATTCGCACCACGCGAACCGTAGATAGCTGTTGATGAAGCATCCTTCAATACTTGCATTGAACGAATATCTTCAGGGTTCAAACCGGTCAATCCACTTTCACGAACGATACCATCGATCACATACAACGGATCATTGCTGCGGTTGATTGAACCCGAACCACGCACACGGATTTTAACCGTTCCACCCGGCACACCGCTATTCTGCACCTGCACACCGGAAACACGTCCTTGTAATGCGTCTGACACCTGTACAATCGGCTGGTCTTTAAAGCTTTTACTATCCAATACGGCCACAGATCCAGCCAAATCAGCTTTTCGAACTACACCATAACCAACAACTACCAATTCATCCAGATTCTGTGAATCTTCCTTCAATGTAATATTCAGTTTTGTCTGGTTGTTCACTACAACTTCTTCGGTTGTATAACCGATATAAGAAATTTATAATGTAGCATTTCCCGGAACCGACAAGGTAAAACGACCATCCATATCTGTCATGGTTCCATTGGTTGTCCCTTTTTCAATTACATTTACGCCCATTAGCGGTTCTCCATTCTGATCAACGACTGTCCCCGTTACAGAAATGGATTGTTGTTGTTCTTGTACTACCGGGTTCAAATCATTGGCAACAGCTAAAGTAGTGCCACCCAGTAACATCCCCGCCATCAAAGGCATTGTTTGAAGAAGTCGCTTCAAACCGGGATAAAATAATCCCGCAGGTATCACATTCTTTTTCATAAATTAATTATATAAGTTTTTTTCGTATTTCAAACCATCAGGCCGGAACGGTTAAATATCCTGCGCTTTTTTTTAAAATCAACGCGCTCTATTTATAAAAGAATAAATTATATTCATCAATAAACAGATCTCTTTTAAAATCAACACTGCAAAAGTAAACCATTTTTAAATATTTGACTCATCAAATAGTATGTTTAATAACATATATTCGAAAAATATTAAGGATCATTTATTGAAAACAGGCAATATGTATAATAATTTTATTAATCCAACTTATAAATAATTCTAATCTAAAAGAAAAACGGCGGTATTTATTTTCGAATTAATAAACAAAGAAATAATGCGTTTTTTGTAAACAGCAAGTATTTTTCTTGCTAATAACTAAATCTCTTGCATCGGAAAGTAAACTTACTTCAAAATTACTTATACTCGTTCTCCAAATGTTTTATTCAATCATAAACGATTGATCGTTCTCACGCGCGCACGCGTTTTGTTGTGTGTTGTTTAAATCTATACTTTGGTTTAGTTTTCTTTTCTTTGCTTTAATTTTCTTTCCTTTGTTTTTTCTTTCCTTTACTTTGTGCACTTTTCACTGTGATAACCGGGGTTTTCACTGTGATAATGAGACTTGAGTTTACAATAAGTATTTTTATATACACCTGTAAACAAGTAGCTTATCTAGCCATTTTATATTTTATTTAGAATTTACATTTTAAACAGCATGTTTTGCAAATATTCGTTAACACAGCAAACTCTCAGCATACAATCAATGAATAAACAGGCTACTTTGTATCCTTTATAAAGAAGAATCACTAAGTTAAAAGTGCTAGTTTAATATCCAATTCTTCAAAACATACAATGAAAATGTATCCCTCGGGAAAAAGCCCAAAAAGTTTGGCGATTTACTGAAAAGGTCTTACTTTTGTTCCCTCAATCCTTGCTGCCCTTGTAGTTCAACGGATAGAACGACGGTTTCCTAAACCGTAAATTTGGGTTCGATTCCCAACGGGGGTACATTTCAATTGACAATGGATAATTGACAATGGACAATTAACAAAGACAAACAAGAAATATTTGGCACGGATTCCACTAATTTCACGGTAGGAAAATATTTACCGTGTTAATCCGCGAAATCCATGTCTTTTCAATGGATAATTGACAATGGACAATTAACAAAGACAAACAAGAAATATTTGGCACGGATTCCACTGATTTCACGGTAGGAAAATATTTACCGTGTTAATCCGCGAAATCCATGCCTTTTTAATGGACAATGGATAATTGACAATGGACAATTAACAAAGACAAACAAAAAGCATTTGGAACGGATTCCACTGATTTTACCGTAGGAAAAGATTTACCGTGTTAATCCGCGAAATCCGTGCCTTTTCAATGGATAATTGAAACAGAGGATGAATTGAAATTACGGATAAATCTTCCCAAAAATATGTTGAAAACGATTATTATGGTAGGCATGGGCAGTTGCTTAGGAGGCATTGTGCGCTACCTGGCCTCACGTTTCATCCAAGAGCATGTGATGTGTTCTTTTCCTTTAGGAACCTGGGTTGTGAACATACTAGGATGTTTTGCCATCGGATTATTCTATGGTTTATTTGAACAGGCACATCTCATGAATTCTCATCTCAAGTTGTTTTTAACCGTGGGTTTCTGCGGTGGTTTCACTACTTTTTCTACCTTTATGAATGAAAACTTTCAGCTGATACGGGATGGGAATTTCTATTATTTCGCACTCTATACCGGTTTAAGTCTGCTGATCGGTTTTCTGATGCTCATGGCTGGTTATTCACTTGTCAAACTCTTTTGAGAACAACCCCGTTCACCCTACCAGCCATTCTTTAAACTCTGCCACCCGTGCCTTGCTGACCAGTACTTTTTCGGCTGTCGGTGCTTTCAGGTTGACCGAGAGCCGGCCGTTGAACCATAGATCGATATCACGTATGGACTTTTTGGAGATCAGGAACTGCCGGTTGGCGCGGAAGAAGCGCTGCGGGTCCAGGCTCTCTGCCAGCTCGTCGAGGGTTTGCGGGAAGAGATATTCGCGCAAGTCGGTATCGACAGCTTTCACCTGTCCGTCGGCGATATAAAAGAACAGGATGGAATCGACCGAGATCGGGAGTAGCTTGTCGCCCTTCATCGGAATGAGGAAATGCGTCTGGAAGCTCTCTGCCCGTTTCAGTTCCTGAAAGACTTTCCGGAAATCGGGCATCTGTCCGGTTGCTTCAGACGACGGAAGGGCAAACCGCCTCAGCTTGTCGAGTGCCCGCTGCAAGTCCGGCCGGTTGATCGGCTTCAGCAAGTAATCAATACTGTTCACCCGGAAGGCACGCAAGGCATATTCATCATAAGCCGTAGTGAAGATGATGGGGCACGTGATGGCGGTGTGTTCAAAGATCTCGAAAGCCGAGCCGTCGGCCAGATGGATATCCAGAAACACCACGTCGGGCATGGGCGATGCCTGAAACCACGCCAGGCTGTCAAAGATACTGTCCAGTTCTCCCACCACCGTTATCTCGGGCGCTGTCTCTGTCAGCAAAGCCTTCAGGTTACGCAAGGCCGCTTTCTCGTCTTCAATGATCAATGCATTCATATCAAAGGCAGTATAACGATAAAACGATTCTTCTCTTCCTTCACTTCGATTTCCCGGCCGAACACGAGCTGATAGCGCTTCGAGAGGTTACTCAGTCCGATATGCGTCCCGCTGCTGGCTGTCAGCTTGGGCTGGATCGGGTTGGAGACGGAAAGGGCGTCCTTGTCTGCCCGGATGCGGATATGGAGCGGATGCCGGTTACTGATCTCGTTGTGCTTCACGGCATTCTCGACCAGCAGCTGGACCGACACCGGCGGCAACGTCTTCGACAAGGCTTCGGGAGCGACCTCCACCTCAAAGACCAGGTTTTCTTCAAACCGCATCTGAAGCAGGTACATATACGAGCGCACGAAGTTCATCTCTTCTTCCAGCGTCACCCGGTGGCTGTCGCTCTCCTGCAGGGAATAGCGCAGCACCTTCGACAGCTCCTGCAAATAATCCTGGGCTTTCCCGGGTGTTTCGCGGATCAGCGAATTGAGGGTATTCAGCGAGTTGAACAGCATGTGCGGATTCAACTGACTCTTGAGGGATTCGTATTGATTGACCAGGTTGGCCGTCCGGAGCATCTGATTCTCGACCAGCATCCGCCGGCTCTTCCGGTTCAGGTACATCAGGTAACAGCTTCCGGTAACGATGATGGAGATCAGCCCGTCGCGCAGCGGATGCAGATAATGGTGCAGGCTGGCATCGATGGCCGGGATCGACAGCCAGTGATGCAGACCCACATAACCTTGCCCCAACAGATTGCTGCCCATCCAAGTGATCACCAGCGAACAAACCACCTGAGGGAAGCGGATACTGACGGAATCGCGGTTGAACTTGAAGAGCCATGTATTCAAGCCGAACAACAGGACCAGCGACAGATAGGTAAAGATCACCTCATTCACGACATCCACCGGATGCATGTCCGGAAAGAGCGTCTGCTCGGAGTCCGGATCCAGCAAAGCAATCAGCTCCGGAAAATGCGTGAGGAACGCCACCATGATGGAGATGACGTTCATCAGGAACAGATATCGGTCGAATCGGAAGAGTTTCATGCAGCAAAGTTAATCGTTTTTCCGGATTTTCGCACTCACGTACATACCCGGACGGAAACGGCTGTTCGGTTCCTTCACCCGGGCATAGACCTGCAAGGAACGGTTGACATCGTCCACTTCCTGCCCGATCGTGATGACCGTCGCTTCGAAGGTCTGCGCGCCCATGCCGTTGACCTGGAACTCGACCGGACAGCCCACTTGCAGAGAATCGAGGTCTTTCTCGTAGGCCGTCAGTTCCAGCAAGGTCTCGCCTTTGTTGACTACATCACACACCGGCTCACCCGCATTCAGATACGTGCCCAGGTTGATGTGCATATTGGTGATATATCCGCTGAGCGGAGCCTTCACTTCCAGATAAGGCTGGATGCCCTGTTCGTGCAAGCGGTTGACATCCACCTGCAACAGCTTCAGCTGGGCAGCGGCGGCTTCCATCCGGCTCTTCATCGAGAGGTAATCGGCCTTACTCTGCTGGAAACGCTTCTGCGAAGCCGCTTCCTGCTCCGACAACATCTTCTGCCGGTTGTATTCTTTCTCCAGATATTCCGTCTGGGCTGCCGATTCCAGATAAGTCTGCTGCAACTGGATAAACTCCGGGTTCTCGAGCGTAGCGATCACTTCGCCCTGGCTGACATGGTTGCCCGGCAAAAGGCTGGTGCTGTGAATGCTTCCGCCCATCGTCAGGGTAACCGTAGCCTGCCGCTGGGGCGGAACGGTGATAACGCCGTTGTAGGAAGCCGACTTAGCCACATTCGTAGCCGCACTGACGGCATCGGTCTGCTGGGTTGAATCAGCCTGAGCAACCGTTTCTGTGGCAGGAACCGGAGCCGCTTCTTCTTGCTGGCTGGCGGGTTGCGGATCATTACAAGACAAAAGGAACAGTCCGAGGGTACTTATCAAATATATCTTTTTCATCTTCTAAAATATTTACGGTTCGTTATTAGTTATTTCCTTCAGTATATAATTCGAGTTCCAGCACCGAGATGTTGTAGCCATACACCGTCTCGATGTAGCTCTGCCGGATATCGCGGGCGCTGTTCAGGCTCTGCACGAACTCGACGATGTCGATCTCGCTTTCCTGAAACTGCAACAGGGCATTTTGCTGCAGGGAGCCGGCTTCGCGCAGGGCTGCTGTCGTGAAGTAATTCAAGCTCTCCTGTTGCTGGCGCAGCTTGTTGTGCAGTTCCACCACCTTATTATTCAGCTGGCGGCGGTTATCGTCAGCCTCAAGCCGGGCAATATGCCAGTCGATCTTCGCCTGCTGGTTCCGGCTCTGCTGCGGGAAGAACAAGACCGGGAAAGACACGCCAACCATCCAGGCATTCAGTCCGTTCAGCGGAGAAATCTTCTGCCGGGTATAACCGAGCGACAATTCCGGGAAGAACTTACTCCGCTCAACACGCAACAAGGCCTGCTTCTCGTCCACCCGGCTGTTGAAATAATCCAGGTGAATCTGCGATGGTGTATGCGTGAGCGGCACCGGGAAACAAGTCGTCGTTGTATCGGCTGGAAGAATCGGTTCGTCGGCATAACAGCTCCAGGCAAAACGGCGACCGGCAAGCGACAATTCTTCTTTCGCCTGTATCCACCGAGTATGCAGATCGGCTGCCAGGGTCGAGATCATGTCGCGCTGCAGCCGGCTGATGTCGCCTTGCTCATAACGCAAGTCGCCGGTCTGTTGCAGCTTCTCGGCCAGCTGGTGCTGCTCGTCATATAATTTATAAAGCTGGAAAGCATAGAGATAATAAGCCCATGCCCGCTTGATCTCAGCCACAATTTCTTTCTTTACCAGATCCCGGTAATGCGTTCCTCCGGCAATCTGTGTCTTCACCAGGGCATTCCGGTAGAAAGGAGTCAGTAGCGAGCCCAACGACTGCTCGATGGCCAGTTCGTTGTCATTCCGATACGCTCCGTTCAGCTGTCCCCACGAATAATTGAACGCCATGTTGCCGCCATCCCAGATTTCGCCCCGGGCAGCCCGACTTTTCTCCAACGCCGCTTCGGCCGTCTGCAGACGAGGATGATGCTGCAGGGCAATCCCGACAGCTTCGTCCAGCGAAACCGTCTTTGCTTGTGCCGAACCCGCTGCCGGAAGCAAGAGGCAAGCCACGAACAAAGCCGCTGCCCCATAGTTCGTCTTCCGGCTTCTCTTCCGCCGCCAGCCGGCAGCAATCTGATTCACCAGTTTATAAAAGGCTGGAATAATAATCAGCGTCAACACCGTTGAGACCAGCAGTCCGCCGATCACCACCGTTGCCAGCGGGCGCTGCACCTCAGCACCGGCCGTCTTGGCAATAGCCATCGGCACAAAACCCAGCGACGCCACCAGTCCGGTCAGGAACACCGGACGAAGCAGATGCGGGCAACCTCTCCTGATAATACGATTCGTACACATGGTATATAGGTTATGTTTCCGTAAGTCATTGAAATGATTGATCATCAGAATACCATTCAGGACCGCCACACCAAAGAGGGCGATAAACCCGACTCCCGCAGATATACTGAACGGCTGGCCACGCAACCAGAGAGCCACGATACCACCGATGAGCGACAAAGGCACCGTCGAGAACACCACCAACGTATAAACGACACTCCGGAAAGCGAAGAACAGCAGCAGCAGAATCAGCAGCAAGGCAATCGGGATGACCACCATCAGGGTACGGATTGCGTTCTGCAAGTTCTCAAACTGACCTCCGTATTCGAAGTAATATCCCGGTTTCAGCTGGATGTTCTTATCCAACGATTCCCGGATCTGGGATACGACCTGTTGGATATCGGCATCGCGCACATTGACACCGATCACGATACGCCGCTTGGTGGCATCCCGATTGATCTGCAACGGTCCGTTGACCAAGTCGATCGAAGCCACTTCGCTCACCGGAATCTGAATGCCTTCGGCCGTGCGGACAAACAACTTATCCAGATTCAGGTCTTTCACCTTGTCATTATCCAGGCGCAAGACCAGATCGAAGCGCCGTTCGTTCTCAAAGACAACACCCGCCGCTTCGCCGGCATAAGCCGTACGGATGATGGTATTCAACTCTTCGATATTGATACCATAGCGGGCAATCTTCCGCCGGTCATAATTCACCACCAGCTGCGGCAAACCCATTGCCTGTTCCACCAGCACATCGGCAGCCCCCGGCACTTGCTCGACATAGCGGGCCGCTTCCTTGGCCTTGCTATACAGCTCAGCCATATCTTCACCATACAGCTTGATGGCAATATCCGCCTTGGCACCGGTCATCAACTCATTGAAGCGAAGCTGGATCGGCTGACTGAAGTTGAACTCGGCCCCGTCGATCGAAGCCAGTTCGGCCTTCATCTTCTCCACCATTTCCGCCCGGCTGCCGGCAGAAGTCCATTCGCTGAACGGCTTCATGACGATCATGATATCAGCATCTTCCACCGCCATCGGATCCGTCGGCACCTCAGCCGTACCGATCTTGGCCACGACGTGTTTGATTTCCGGGAATTTCGCTTTCAGCTTCTTCTCGGCTTCCAGCGATATTTCAATACTCCGGCTCAGCGAACTGCCGGCCGGCAAAGTCATCTGCATGGCAAAGTCGCCTTCATCCAAGGTCGGAATAAATTCGGCACCCAACCGGGTAAAGAGAAGCAACGAAGCAGCCAGCAAGGCGAAAGAAGACACGATCGTTCCCCAGATATGCTTCAGACAGAAGCCCAGGCAACGCCGATACAGCTTGTTCATACGGTCGAAGAAGCGGTCGGCCAACGTCGGCTTCACCGCAATCTGCCGTTTCAGGAACAGCGAGGCCATCATCGGCACATAGGTGAGCGACAAAAGCAAAGCCCCGATAATACAGAACACCAGCGTCTTGGCCATCGGGGTGAAATATTTTCCTTCAATGCCCGTCAAAGTCAGAATCGGGAAGAACACAATCAGGATAATCAGCACGGCAAAGGTCGCACTGCGCACCACTTGTCCGGCACCCGTTTCCACTTCCCGGTCCATTTCTTCCCGGCTCAGCTGACGTCCGGCCAGTCTTTTCCCATAAATATGTGCCAGGATTCCTTCCAGGATAACAATCGAGCCATCCACCACAATACCGAAGTCGATCGCCCCCAGACTCATCAGGTTGGCCGATACACCAAAGATGCGCATCAGGATGAATCCGAACAACATGGCCAGCGGAATGACCGACGCCACGATCAGTCCGGCACGCACATTTCCCAGGAAAACAATCAGGACCACAAACACAATCAGCGCGCCTTCGATCAGGTTGCGGATCACGGTCGAGATATTCCGGTTCACCAGTTCCGAGCGGTTCAGATACGGCTCGACATGAACACCTTCGGGCAACATCTTCTGTACTTTCTCCACCCGCTTTTCCAGTTCTTGGGTGACGATATTGGCATTGGCACCTTTCAGCATCATGGCAATTCCGCCCACGCATTCGCCTTCGCCGTCTTTCGTCATGGCACCAAAGCGTTTGGGAGCACCGAAACGGACTTTCCCGATATCGCTGATATGAATCGGAATGCCGCCCCGGTTGGTAATCACGATCTTCTCAATATCTTCCAATTGTCCGATCATACCTTCCGAACGGATGTAGTAGGCACGATTCACCTTCTCGATGTAACTTCCACCCGTGTTCTGGTTGTTCCGGCTCAAGGCTTCGAATACTTCGCCGATCGTGATATTGAGCGAGTAGAGCGCATCCGGATCGATCGCCACCTCATACTGCTTCAGATAACCACCAAAGCTATTGATCTCAACAATCCCCGGAATACCCGACAACTGGCGCTTCACAATCCAATCCTGAATCGTGCGCAGTTCCATCGCGTCATACTTCTTCTCATATCCCGGATCCACCTTCAGTACATACTGATAAATTTCACCCAGACCGGTGGTTATCGGCATCAGTTCCGGTGTTCCCAATTCAGGCGGAATCTCGCCGGCGACGGTCTGAATCTGTTCGTTGATCAGCTGGCGAGCATCCAGCGTAGGCACATTCTCCTTGAAAACCACGGTCACCAACGAAAGGCCGAAACGCGAAACAGAACGGATTTCTTCCACGTTCATGATATTGCTCATGGCAATCTCGATCGGGAAAGTGATCAGCTGCTCGACCTCTTGCGGAGCAAGTGTTGGCGAGACCGTCACAATCTGCACCTGATTGTTGGTAATGTCGGGCACGGCATCAATGGGCAGTGTCAGCATCGAATAAATACCTCCGATCAGCAGGAAAACCGTAGTCAGCGCCACAAACAGTTTCTTGCGGATGGAGAAACGGACAATAGATGTAAACATAATATTAGCATTTTGAATCGGATGGCGAATGTACAGATTATGTATTGTCTGTCTAGCCGAAACCCGGTGAAGCTGACAAACCGAAGGGTGAACTAGCTGTTTTGGCTTGTGATTTTTTCAGGCACGACCTGAGAGGCAGAAAATCCTTGCCTATGCTTTCTTCATTTCATGCCTATGTTTTTATAAATTCATGCCTACCTTTTGATGAAAAGCCGGCGTATTTTCACAAAAAACCGGCGTATTTTGAAAGGCTCTGTATCAGCCCGTTATCAATCGAACAAGGATTGCAGAATCTGCAAAGAACGGATCTCCTTGAAATCAGGCAAATGTAATTGATAGTACTCAAAAATCCGATGTAAAATCCGGACACGATCCTGACGGGAAAAAGCATACAGCGACATATTCTCGTAGCTCATCTTCAGCAAACGCTGAAACACCACCGTTTCTGCCGGCTGCAAATAATAAGGATGCGTCGGCTGCTGGCAGACGAAGATCCCATTCAGCATATCGAAGTATAACGTATCCCGCGGATGTTCCACATTCGGAAAAATTCCCAGGTAATGCAGGAGATTCAACAGAAAAGCCACATGGAAATTGGCCAGTCCCTGTTCCACCGAATCCAATATCCGGACCGAATCTGTCAGGAATGCATACATGCGTTCGTCGGGTTGCGTATCTTTCACCACCCGGAAAAGGACTTCCGACAAGAAAAGAGCCAGCACATTCTTGACCGGATCCAGCTGAAAGGACGAAGCCGAAAAAGCCAGATGCACTTCCTTGATGCGCTGGATATCCCGTTTATTCTGATGCTCGACTTCCAAATCCAGCACCGAAAGCGGCATGAACAAAGCCTGCGACACCGAAGAGCTTTTCCCCCGTTTGCGCGCCACCATATATGAAACCCGCCCGAAGTCTTTTGTATATATATGTAAGATCGTGTATACATCTTTATATGGAAGAGAATGCAGCACGATCCCTTGTGTTTTATAAAGCATATTCTCGGTTTTTAAACAAAGATAGGAATTTTGAGGTTATAAGATTATAAGGTTCTTATTAAACTTACAATTCAAAATGCTAGATCTGACAACACCTTCACTTCTGTTTTCGGCCATATCGCTGATCTTATTGGCCTACACAAACCGCTTTCTGGCGTATGCCAATGTCGTGCGCAGCCTGAAAGACAAATATCAGCAAAGCGGAAATCCGCAAGACATCGAGCAAATCAAGAATCTGCGGAAACGGCTTTCGCTGACACAAAGCATGCAGATTCTGGGTATCGCCAGTCTGCTGCTATGCGTAGTAGCGATGTTCTCCATCTATATTAATCTGCCAGAGCTGGCCATTTATCTATTCGGTTCAGCCCTTGTGCTTTTGGCAGCTTCGCTAGGCGTATGTATCTGGGAAATAAACATTTCCGTCAAGGCATTAGACATCCACCTGAAAGATATGAGTTCCAAACAAAAGTTAAAAACATAACTATTTGCAAAATTTCTATAGCAAAAGCTTTGCCAGTAAAAAAAGAAGCTCTATCTTTGCACTCGCAATCGGGAAAACAACAGCCCAAAACGCTAAAAGAGAAATCATTAGCAAGATGGCCCGTTCGTCTATCGGTTAGGACGCAAGATTTTCATTCTTGAAAGGGGGGTTCGATTCCCCCACGGGCTACAATAAACAGGATTAAAAAATTAAAGAAGAATTTCTGAGAAATGGCAAATCATAAGTCATCAATTAAAAGAATCAGACAGACAAACGCAAGACGTCTTCACAATAGATATTATGCGAAGACTGCTCGTAACGCAATGCGTGACCTGCGTGCTACTGAAGATCAGAATGAAGCACAGACTTTGTTCCCTAAAGTATGCTCTATGTTGGATAAATTAGCAAAGAAGCACATTATCCACAAAAACAAAGCTGGCAACTTGAAATCTAAGTTGGCTAAGCACGTGAATTCTTTAGCGAAGTAAGTTATTTACTGACCATATTAAGATCTTCGGATCTTTATCGGATGGCCCGTTCGTCTATCGGTTAGGACGCAAGATTTTCATTCTTGAAAGGGGGGTTCGATTCCCCCACGGGCTACTTGGAGAGAGTATATCAGAAAGATATATTCTCTCCTTTTTTTATTTCACTTTTTCACTTTTTTACACGCCTAAAATTCTCTACTCTCGATAATTATCAGTACTTTTGTTAGCTTAATAATTAGAAAGATTTTTACTGATTTAAAACGTAATAAGCTCATGAGTGAAGAAATTAAGAATACATCTTCAGACTATTCTGCGGACAGTATTCAGGTACTTGAAGGGTTAGAAGCTGTACGCAAAAGACCGGCGATGTATATTGGCGATATTAGCGAAAAAGGCCTTCACCATTTAGTGTACGAAGTGGTTGACAACTCAATTGATGAGGCTTTGGCCGGTTATTGTTCCAACGTCGATGTAATAATTAATGAAGACAATTCTATTGTTGTGACAGACAACGGGCGTGGTATTCCGGTCGATATTCATGAGAAAGAAGGAAAATCAGCACTGGAAGTTGTTTTGACCGTGCTCCATGCCGGAGGAAAATTCGATAAAGGAACGTATAAAGTTTCCGGCGGTCTGCATGGTGTGGGTGTTTCGTGTGTGAATGCCCTTTCAACCTATCTGAAAGCCGAAGTTCGCCGAAACGGTCATATCTATATGCAAGAATTCTCTTGCGGCAAACCGTTGCACGACGTGCAGATGGTGGGTGACGCCGACACAACCGGAACAACCATCACGTTCAAGCCGGATGGCAGCATTTTCACGGTTACTGAATACAAATATGATATTTTGGCTACACGTCTGCGCGAATTGGCCTTCCTGAATGCAGGTATTACCTTGCGTCTGACCGACAAGCGGGTGCAGAAAGAAGATGGTACATACAAATCAGAAACCTTCCATTCAAACGAAGGTCTGAAAGAATTTGTGCACTACATCGACCGCTCGAAGGAAAAACTGATTCCGGATGTGATCCATATCGTAACGGAAAAGCAAGGTATTCCGGTGGAAGTAGCCATGACATACAATACATCGTACAATGAAAGTGTATTCTCGTATGTCAACGACATCAATACGATCGAAGGTGGTACACATGTGGCAGGCTTCCGTCGTGGTTTGACTCGTACGCTGAAGAAATATGCCGAAGATTCCAAACTGTTGGAAAAGGCAAAAGTAGAAATCCAGGGTGATGACTTCCGTGAAGGTCTGACTGCCGTGATCTCTATCAAGGTAGCAGAACCGCAGTTTGAAGGACAGACCAAGACAAAGCTGGGTAACTCGGAAGTGACCGGTGCTGTTGACCAGGCTGTCGGCGAAGCTTTGGGTTATTATCTGGAAGAACATCCGAAAGAAGCGAAGACAATCGTCGAGAAAGTAGTTTTGGCAGCATCAGCCCGCCAGGCTGCCCGTAAGGCACGCGAACAAGTATTGCGTAAGTCGCCTCTGACCGGTGGTGGACTTCCCGGAAAGTTGGCCGACTGTCAGTCGAAAGATGCTTCTTTATGCGAGTTGTTCCTGGTCGAGGGTGATTCGGCAGGCGGAACAGCCAAGCAGGGACGAAACAGTAAGTTCCAGGCTATCCTTCCGTTGCGTGGAAAAATCCTGAATGTGGAAAAGGCAATGGACCACAAGGTATTCGAAAGCGAAGAAATCCAGAACATCTACCGGGCAATGGGTGTCACCATTGGTACGGAAGACGATCCGAAAGCCTTGAACATGGATAAGCTGCGTTATCATAAAGTCATTATCATGACCGATGCCGATGTGGACGGTAGCCATATCGCTACGCTGATCCTAACCTTCTTCTTCCGCCGTATGCGTGCCCTGATTGAAAACGGCTATGTATATCTGGCAACTCCGCCGCTTTATCTGTGTAAGAAAGGCAAAGTAGAAGAATATTGCTGGACTGACCAGCAGCGTCAGGCATTCATCCTGAAATATGGAGGTGGCGATGAAAAGCAGATCCAGACACAACGATACAAAGGTTTGGGAGAGATGAGTGATCACCAGTTATGGGAAACAACCATGAACCCGGAAAATCGTACATTAAAGCAGATCACCATCGATAATGCAGCAGAAGCAGACCAGATCTTCTCGATGTTGATGGGTGAAGACGTGGGTCCGCGTCGTGAATTCATCGAAGAGAATGCTACGTATGCCAATATTGATGCCTAAGTAACAGAAGAGGATAAAGTCGACAGGCAGACCGCCTGCCGGCTTATGAACTCACAAATTATAATCTACAATGAGCCAGCTGGAAATATATACCGCAACCGGGAAAATTCCTACTGGCTCTTTATTCTTTATAACAACGATCAAGAAGTAAGTAAATGATGAATTCTTCTTATCAACTGGCCTCTGTACTAAAAGAAGCCGATCAGTACCGATTGATAGAGTCGAGACCCCGTATTGGTATATCAGCCAACCGGAAAGACGGTCAGACATGCTTGGCCGAGACTTATATCCAAGCCGTTATCCTGGCAGGAGGCGCGCCGGTTGTCATCCCGGCAACAACCGATTTGTGTGTGCTGAGTGCCGTAGTACAAGAACTGGATGGAATCCTGATGAGTGGCGGTTGTGATATCAATCCGCTCTTCCTCAACGAAGAGCCGGTTCCGGCCTTGCAGGATGTGGATACGTTGCGCGACCGGTATGACTTGTCACTGATCCGTCTGGCTTCAAACCGCCAAATTCCAATCATGGGAATTTGCCGGGGACACCAGATGCTGAACGCAGCCTTCGGCGGAACGCTATATCAAGACATTTATACACAAGCCGAACAACCGCCCATCCGTCATAGTCAGAAAATGGCACGCGAAGAAGCATCGCATACGGTCCGGCTGGAAGACGGCTGTGTCATTGCCGTCAATTCATTCCACCATCAGGCTGTGAAAGATCTGGCTCCGGAGTTTGTGCAGACTGCCGTAGCAACCGATGGAATCAATGAAGGCATGCGCCATCCGGAAAAATCCATCTTCAGCGTTCAATGGCATCCGGAAGCGATGGCAATCCATGGAGACGAAGAAGCCCAGGCACTCTTCAACCACTTTATCGAAGAAGCCCGCATCTTCCGTCAGGCAAAAGAGTTACACCAACGGATCGCCACGATCGATTCACATACTGACACGCCTATGATCTTTCCGAGACATTTCAATATCGGAGAGAAACAAGGCGGGAAAGTGAATCTGCCCTTTATGGAAGAAGGCCGGATTGATGCCGCTTTCATGGTGGCTTATATTCCACAAGGAGCACGAGACGATGCTTCCCTGGCCAAAGCGACAGCCTATGCCGAAGAACGCCTGAAAGAAGTAATCCGCCAGGAAAAGTTGAATCCGACCCGCATGGGCATTGCCCGCACACCCGACGATCTGTTTCTTCTGAAGCAGGCTGGCAAAAAGGCCATCTTCTTGGGAATCGAAAACGGGTATGCACTGGGAAAAGACCTGGACAACATACGGAAATTCCGCGACATGGGTGTCAGCTACATCACCTTATGCCACAATGGCGACAATGATCTATGTGACTCGGCCCGCGGAAAAGGTGAATGGAAAGGTTTGAGTCCGCTGGGGAAACAGGCTGTAGCCGAAATGAACCGGTTGGGTGTCATGGTCGATATTTCTCATGCAGCCGAATCGACATTCTACGATGTGCTGGCTTGCAGCCGTTATCCGATTATTGCCTCGCACTCATCTGCCCGGGCGTTGTGTAATCACCCGAGAAATCTGACCGATGCCCAAATCAAAGCATTGGCAGAACAAGGTGGTGTCGTACAGATATGCCTTTACAAAGGATTCATCAATCCGGAAGCTGAAAAGGCTTCGGTCAGTGACGCGATCCGGCATATCAACCACATCGTCGATTTGGTGGGTGTCAATCATGTCGGGATCGGCTCAGACTTTGACGGCGACGGCGAACTGATTGGTTGCCGGTCAAGCAACGAGTTGATCAATATCACCATGCATCTCTTGAAAGAAGGTTATTCAGATGCAGATATCAGCCAGATATGGGGTGGCAATTTCCTCCGTGTCATGCGCAAGGTACAATCTGCAAGACAGTAAAAAAACTCAAAACAGACAAGATCATGATTCGAATTCTTTATCTATTGGTTGCATCGGCCCTCTGGTCATGCAGCAACAAACCGGCCGAAACGGCAAGTGAACAACCGTCGAACCAGCCGGTAGTCACACAAGCTTCAACAAACACGCCCGTATTTAACGCCGACAGCGCCTATCAGTTCGTGCAACGGCAAGTTGATTTCGGTCCCCGCGTGCCCAATACTTCCGCCCACAAACAGTGCGGAAACTATCTGGCCAGCGAATTGAAACGCTTCGGTGCGCAAGTACATGAGCAAGAAATGACGCTTACTGCCTACGACGGAACACCGCTCGAGTCGAAGAATATTATCGGAACTTACAATGCGGAAAGCGAAAAGCGCATCCTGCTTTTTGCCCATTGGGATTCGCGTCCATACTCGGACGAAGATCCGAATAAAGAAAATCTTCACAAGCCGATCGACGGAGCCGACGATGGAGCCAGCGGCGTGGGTGTCTTACTTGAGATCGCCCGTCAGCTGCAACAGAAAGCACCGGCAGTCGGTATTGATATCATCTTCTTCGATGCCGAAGATTACGGTATTCCGGATTTTGCCGAAGAAAAGTATGGTTACAAAAGTGGAACGTGGTGTCTTGGCAGCCGTTTCTGGGGAAAGAATCCGCATATCAAAGGCTACAAAGCCGATTTCGGTATTCTGCTGGATATGGTTGGAGCCAAAGATGCCGTATTCTATAAAGAATATATTTCCATGCGCCATGCTGCCCGTTATGTAGATAAAGTGTGGGAAACAGCACGCAACTTAGGTTTCGGCAAATACTTCATCAATGCCAATGGCGGAGGTGTGACAGACGACCATGAAGCAGTCATTGAAGAAACCGGTATTCCTTGCCTCGACATCATCAATTATGATCCGCAGTCGGAAAAAGGATTCCGCGCGCACTGGCATACGCAAAACGACAACATGAAGAACATCGACAAAGATGTATTAAAGGCTGTCGGACAGACAGTACTGGAGGTTGTTTATCAATATCAATAAACTATATCAACAGAATTCACGGCAGGCATAAAGTCTACCGTGAATTCTGTATTTATATCCTATCTTATCTCCCATTAAACCGATACCCCAAACCCAGCATGAGATTATTCGGGTCTTTGAAATTACGCAACTGATAGCCGACATGCAAGAACAGCCGACGAGTGATGGAAGTCTTCAAGGCTGCTATCTGATAAAATCCTTTCAAGTCTTCTCCCTGATAGAATACGTTGTGGCCAACTCCCAGATTGATGGAAAAGATAGGCATCACCAGTTCGGCCCGAAGAGATAATCCCACTCCAAATTGTTCTCGGAAAGGCGGACGGTAAAACCGGATATTCTCTGCAGACCGATCATCTCCAACCACATGGTCTTTGATGTTTGCACTCTCATCATACTGGGCATCCAATGAAATACCGGCCCGGAAACAGGCATTCAGATTATACATCGGATTGATATTGATGCCGGCAACACCAAAAGCCCCCGGGACCAATACCCGATCGTCGGGCCAGATGATGCCCTTTCGCCGAGTTGCACCATAAAGAACTACATCATAGCTGAAATAACGTTCAATCTCCGCCCGTGCTTTGCGCCGTGTTTCGACAGAAGTCCGATATGAATGTGTTCCGAATGTCCGGATCAGACTCACGCGTCCGCCCACAGTATTGACACCGGCATTAGGATAATGCGTATTTCCATTGGAAAAGTGCGTCACATCCACACCGGCAGTCAGACGCCAATCGTTATTGATCTGCCAGTTTAGCAACCAGCCCAGGTTGATATAAGCATTCATCTTCGAGCCGACCACCATATTGCGCGGATTCAATTGCGGATCGTATTTTTTCCAACCCCACGAGACGCCGAAGTTCCATTCGTAATCCAGCGTAAGTGAAGGAGCAAGCCGGGCAATAGGTGCTCCCTGAAAGACATAAGCACTCCAGGGCACACCGATTTCCTCCCGGTTCCGGAAGGTATGACAAGCCAATCCAATTCCCTGATAAACATCCGGGTATTGGCTTCCCCACCGGGAACGAGGATCAAAGCGGAATGCATATTTTAGATGAACCGATCCGGCACTTCGCATAGGTTCGTTAAACTTATTCTCTCCACCAAAGAAAGGATGCGTGTTCAACAAATATCCCTCTCTTAAATTAAACTCCAACTGATGCGACAACCGATGCCGTTTCAAACTGTCTGCTTCTTCCGATTTTACGGGCAACGGCACGATCTGACAAAGAATGAACATCACCCATGCCAGAAACAATTGATTTCGACAATACATACTGTTTATTTTCATGGTTGAATGGCCTAAAGATACGGATTTATTCCACTAATCGGTATTCCTTGCCCGAAAGTTTTTTCACCACGCAATCTCTGCCTTTCTTATTTGCAGATGTCAGAATAATTCCCGAATATTGCAGCGAATTTAAAATACAGCAAATATGACTATCAACGAAATTCAAGACAATGTGATCGAAGAGTTCTCGGCATTCGACGACTGGATGGATAAATATTCCCTGCTGATCGACCTGGGAAACAGTCTGCCAGCTCTTGACGAACGATACAAAACGGAAAGTAACCTGATTGAAGGTTGCCAAAGCCGTGTATGGCTGCAAGCCGATTATGTGGATGGTAAAATCATCTTCCAAGGTGAAAGCGATGCTGTAATCGTGAAAGGAATCGTGTCGCTGCTTATCAGCGTCCTGTCCGGCCACACACCGCAGGAAATTCTGGATGCCGACTTGTATTTCATCGAGAAGATCGGACTGAAAGAACACCTCTCGCCCACCCGTTCGAATGGTCTGGTGGCGATGGTCAAGCAAATGCATCTGTATGCAGTGGCTTTCCGTGCCAAGGAAATGGAATAAAATCAACGAGCCACACTCGAAATTATAGACTTCTACTATGAACACGGCAGCGTTCTCCTGAATGTTGCCGTGTTTTTTTATCTCCCCGTCTGCATATATCCCATGACGAAGGTAGAAGGATATATGCAGGGGTACATATATCCCATGACCAAAGGAAGAGGATATATACAGGGGTACATATATCCTAAGACTAAAGTAAGAGGATATATGCAAGAGTTGATATATCCCAAGACTAAAGTAGAAGGATATATGCAAGAGTAAATATATCCCAAGACCAAAGTAGAAGGATATATGCAAGGCTGCATATATCCTAAAACTATCAACATAGGATATATGCGACCCAGAATTATTTTGTATATTCGCAGAAAACCAACCCAAACGACAGAAATATGGATAACTTTCACATACAACCTATTCCGCTGAAGGAGATATACATCTCGGTACTGAAAGAAAAGCGAGTGACGAATGAAGATGGCTGGACCCGGAAGGTTCCCGTGTGCCACGAGGTACGGCCCAGCGGTTCGCTCATCTTAGATACGGCCGTCTGTGCCCTGCATCAGACAAACAATATCCTCCTCGGATACGAATTGGCAGAGAAAATGGGCGTCTCCACAACCGAACTGAGCGGAGCCATACATATCCTGACCGGTCTCCGCCTGCCTGAATTTATCATCCACTACCGGTCGATACAAGCGCAGGAATACCTGGCTTGCACCGACCTTCCGCCCAAAGAAATCGCCCGGCGATGCGGATTCACGCACTATAACTCTTTCCACAAGATGTTCAAACGCCTTACTGGGATGTGCGTCCTGCCTTTCCGGAAGAAATACCGTCCGGCGAATTACCGGGAATTATACGGGTGGGAATGAACGATGCTCATTCCTCGACCCGGATGACTTCCTGCAAGCGGATGTCTTTGCATGAACGGCCTATCATCAGACGGAAATCGCCCGGTTCGACCACGCGCTGCATCGACTGATTAAGCATCGAAAGATCATCTTCATCCACCAGAAACGATACTTCCTTCGTCTCGCCCGGATTCAATGCGACCGACTGGTAATGAATCAGGCGGGTAATGGGCTGTGTAACCGACGCCACCTTATCGCGTATATACAACTGAGGCACTTCATACGCCTTGTATTTCCCCTGATTCTGGATAGAGAACGATACCTGATAGGTATGTTTGCCAGCCGGTTGTACCTTCAGATCCCGATAAGCGAAGTCGCAATAACTCAATCCGTAGCCAAAGGGGAACAACGGTTCGCCCGTCAGATTCAGGTAATCATCACTTCGGCCTGTCGGCTTATGGCTGTAATTCAGTGGCAACTGAGCTTCGTCGATCGGATATGTGATAGGCAGTTTTCCCGAAGGATTCGCATTGCCCAGCAAAATATCGGCTACCGCATCGCCACCGTCCTCGCCCGGATACCAGGCATTCAACACAGCCGGAACCTGATCCAGCCATTCCGACATCACAATGGCACTGCCTCCAATCAGTACGACCACAACCGGCTTTCCGGTAGCTGCCACCCGGCGGATCAATTCTTCCTGCCGACCAGGCAAGGTCAGATAACCCCGATCACGGAACTCGCCTTCTTCAATACCAGCCACCACGACAGCCACATCGGCCGACTCGGCAGCCTTGACCGCCTTTGCGATAGATGCATCTTCGTTTACTACCCCAACATTCCACACCAGACGAATCCGGGCATTACGTGTATTCTCGTAGAAACGGACTTTCACTTCATATTCTTTCCCAGATTCAAACCGGAACGGCACCGTTTCTGTCCGGAAAGAAGCCTTCTCCGGACGATCGATCACCTTCTTCCCGTCTATCCATAGCTGATAACCGTCATTGCCTTCCAATCCGATCTGATATTCACCCGATACCGGCGACTTGAGTTTTCCATTCCATTCTACCGAGAACCAATCCACTGCCAGCGACGGATCAGGGGCAAACAAGGTCCAGGAAAACTGGACAGCCCGATCCACCCGCTTCAGAGCCGGTGTTCCTTCCCAATTCATATTCGTATAATAAGCAGCCGACAAACCCGGCGTTCCATCCGGCTGGAACAGACAATCGGCCGGCACCGTCAGCCATTGCGGATTAACCCGACGACAACCTTCCTCGTAAATCACTTCCGTTTTTCCTGCCAGTTTCTTCTTCAAGCCATCCAGAATACTCACTTTATCTACACCCGGACCACTGTATCCACCCAAACGAGCCTCGGCAGCATCCTGCCCGATCAAGGCAATCCGTTTCACTTCACGAGAAAGAGGCAAGGTCTGATGCTCATTCTTCAGCAAGACCATCGAACGGCAAGCTGCTTCATAGGCCAGCGCCCGATGTTCGGCACAGGCATTCCAACGGTCGGCTTCCGACTCATCCATATAAGGATGCTCAAACAATCCCAGGCGGAACTTCGCCTTCAGGACTTGACCTACAGCCCGGTTCAAGGCTTCCTCGGTAATCAAACCACTCCGGCAAGCCTCCAGGAAAGGCTTATGTTCATCATATGTCGTCTGGAAGATGACATCCAAGCCGTTATTCACTGCCGTAGCCCCTGCTTCTTCCCAGCTATTAATCGTATGATGCAGCTTATGAATAATACCGACGGCATCGGCATCCGCTATGGTAAAACCATCGAATCCCCATTCTTTACGCAGCTTCTCGATCGTCAGCCATGAGTTGGCCGTACAAGGCGTACCATCCAACATATTATATGCCGTCATAACCGATTGCGAACCACCTTCCTGAAAACAAGCTTTGAAAGGGACCAGATGCGTTTCCTCCAAGAAACGTTCGGTATAATGAATCGGATTACTGTCCCGACCGCCATCACCCGAATTCACGGCAAAATGCTTGGGTGTGGTGATAACTCCCAAGCGCTCAAAGTTCTTGACAAAGCTCACGCCCATATCAGCCGACAAACGAGGATCTTCGCCATACGTTTCCTCCACGCGTCCCCAACGCACATCGGTCGCCAGATTGACAACCGGCGAAAGAATCTGGCGGATTCCCCGACTCTTCGTTTCCATAGCAATCGCATGAGCCACCCGGCTCACCAAAGTCGTATCAAATGTTGCCGCCAAGGCAATCGCCTGCGGAAAAGCCGTAGCTCCACCTCTCACCAGGCCATGCAAGGCTTCGTCAAAAATAATCGCCGGAATACCCAGACGCGTTTCTTCCACAAAATAACGCTGAATCTGATTGACCTTCTTTACCGTTTCGGCAGCCGTCAATTTCGGATTATACTGAAGCATCTGGCGCATCTGCGGATCATCAGCTCCTACCGTCGAAACCTGAAAACCAAAGATTCCATCCTTAAACCGTTCTTTGCCGGCATCCAGATCGCCCGGCATCATATAAATCTGCCAGAACTTTTCTTCGATGGTCATTCGCTTTAACAAGTCATTCACTCGTTCCTCTATCGGAAGGTTCGGATTCTTATAAGGAAGCTCTTCGGCCTGTACGGAAACACTATACCCCCAAAACAAGCCTATCATTAATGCTGTAATCTTTTTCATGATAATAAAATTAAATGTCTAATGCAGATTGGTCCTTCAAATATACAAACTAATGATAATTACCCCATTATCTTTTAGAAAAAACATAGGCATAAAATGATGAAAACATAAGCATGAAATAATCAAAACATAGGCATGAATTCAGAAAAAGATAGGCATGTTTTTCAGACGAGAATACTATAAATAAAAAGCCCCGCAATTCCGAAGAATTACGAGGCCATTTTGGAAGCAAGAGCGGAAGACGGGACTCGAACCCGCGACCCTAACCTTGGCAAGGTTATGCTCTACCAACTGAGCTACTTCCGCATAAAAGCTGTACTCGAAGCGGGACTTGAACCCGCACAGCTGCAATAGCCAAAGGATTTTAAGTCCTTCGTGTCTACCGATTCCACCATTCGAGCATCCCTTTCACTTAAAGTGATGAGCGGAAGACGGGACTCGAACCCGCGACCCTAACCTTGGCAAGGTTATGCTCTACCAACTGAGCTACTTCCGC
>OMCH01000012.1_pt1 | contig 124451 bp, 98 predicted proteins | sample 1674341 | NCBI WGS metagenome assembly OMCH01 (sample SAMEA103958164, study PRJEB25191) | human gut metagenome | biome: human-associated habitat [ENVO:00009003]; feature: intestine environment [ENVO:2100002]; material: feces | place: Germany | collected 2013/2015
AACCAATCTCCATTGTTAACCTTAAATCTAATACCATGAAAAACACAGTGCAAATATAGAGCTTTTATGTTATATAGCACACAAGTTTGCTTGTTTTTCTCATCTATTTAACTTGATTTAAGCCATCCACACTAAAAGCGGATGTTATTAAACACATTTTTCATCCCATTCTATTTTCATTCACAAAAAAAGCTTCCTTCCAACGCTGTGGAAGAAAGCTTGATTCTATATTCTCTGTTCGATTTGATCAGGCTAACGTATTGGTTCCCCCAATTTCGTGTCCCATTGACCAAACTCCTCTTACCTTTAACTTCCGATCCAGGATCAATATATCCGCATCCTTACCACGTGCCAATGTTCCTTTCCGATCATCAATACCAATCAGACGGGCCGGTGTCTCGGAAGCCATCCGGATAGCATCAGCCAATGGTATATCTGCTTTCTGCACCATTGTACGAACCAGATCATCCATTGTAGCCAGACTTCCAGCCAATGAAGAATGATCGGCCAATTTACAAACGCCGTCTTCTATCACAAAGCGAGGATCAACCTGCGGATGCTCACAAGCGGCATAAGAAACGGCATCCGTTACCAAACAAGTCTTTTCTACGCCTTTCAGTTTATACACCAACCGCAGAATTGTAGAAGGAAGATGCATACCGTCTGCAATCACTTCGACAGTCATATCATCCATCAGATAAACACTTTCTACAGTTCCTTCATATTTATATTCACGACGCTTATGGAAGCCGGGCATTGCATTATAGAAATGTGCCGCATGGGTAAAACCAGCTTCATTGGCAGCCTTGATCAGATCATATTCTGCTTCTGTATGTGTTACAGCCAGCATTATCCCTTTCGACTTGACATATTGGGCAAAATCCATCGCACCTTCCAGTTCCGGACTAATATCCCAACGCTTGATGCATTTGATATCTTCCAGCAGGGCGTGGTATTCTTCTTTGTCAAGATCTTTCACATGATCAGCAAATAATGCTCCCGCCATTTTCCGGTTCAGATAAGGACCTTCCAAATGCAATCCCTGTACCGGACCCTGCTGAGCCATCATCGCTTCACAAACTGCACCGGCTTTACGGATTTCATCTGCTGAAGAAGCCGAAAGCGTTGGAATAATGGAAGTCGCACCATGCTTCAAGTGAGCTTGAACGGCAGCTTGAAAAGCTTCTTCCGTACCTTCTTTAAAATCATGTCCGCCACCACCGTGTACATGCATGGCTACCAATCCCGGTACGATATACATACCTTTAGCATCAATTACCTTGGCTCCAATCACTGCCAGATCACTATTGGTTACTTCCAGGATCTTTCCGTCGCAAATCAAGACAGAACCATCTTCCAACCAACCTTGGGGAGTTAATATTTTTCCGTTTATTATTTGTGTTAACATACCTCTTTCTCCTAACTAATTACCAAATTGTGCTTGTTATCCGTTAATCAGAACAATTTATTTGTTCCTTCAACCAATTTACCCATTGCCCAGACAGCACGTACATTCAAATCTTTATCCAATACCATGATGTCTGCATCTTTACCACGTTGCAAAGAACCTTTCCGATCGTAAACACCCATGATACGAGCCGGTGTTTCAGAAGCCATCCGGACAGCATCAGCCAAAGGTATTTCGGCTTTCTGTACCATTGTACGGATCAGACGGTCCATTGTAGCGATACTTCCAGCCAAAGCCGAGCGGTCTGCCAACTTACAAACGCCATCTTCAATAATAACACGCGGGTCAAAAGCAACCTGACTGTCACTTGCCGCACAAGCCAACGCATCGGTAATCAAACAAGTACGTTCTACACCTTTAATCTTATATACCAGACGAAGAATAGTTGGCGGAACGTGAATTCCATCTGCCACTACTTCGACAGTCATATCATCAATCAAATAAATACTTTCAACGGTTCCTTCATATTTATACTCACGACGCTTATGGAATCCCGGCATCGCATTATAAAAATGGGTTGCATGTGAATAACCGGCTTCATAGGCAGTCAGAATATCTTCATATTCGGCTTGCGTATGTCCGACAGCGGCCAACACACCCTTTGAAGTAATGTATTTACCAAACTGCATAGCTCCAGGAAGTTCAGGAGCGGCATCCCAACGTTTAATACAATGGGTTTCTTCAAGCAACGGGATGTATTCTTCCGGATCCGGGTTCTTGATGTTTTCAGGCATTTGTCCACCGGCCATCTTCAAGTTGAAATAATGACCTTCCAAGTGTAAGCCTAAAACCGGACTATCCGGCTCTGCCATCAATTTTTCGGTCGTTTCGGCAGCAGCGCGTATCATCGGAATTGTAGAAGAAGATAAAGTCGGGAATATAGAAGTCGTACCATGTAACATATGTGCATGCACAGCCGCACGGAAAGCATCTTCAGTTCCTTCCATAAAGTCACGGCCTCCACCGCCGTGCACGTGTATTTCCACTCCACCGGGAACAATATACATGCCCTTGGCATCAATCAGTTTGGCTCCTACAATAGCTAAATCACAATTCGTTACTTCCAGAATTTTATTATCCTGCATCAGCACTGAGCCGTTATTTAACCAGCCCTGCGGGGTAAGAATCTTACCGTTTATAATTTGCGTCAACATAAAGTATATTTTTAGTTTTGTGTGTTATTCTTGTATTATCATACAAAATTATAAAAAACATCCTTATCATTGTCTCATTTCCATTTAAAAATAATCCGCCGGTCACTTATATTTTTTCACAACCCGCCTTTCTTTTCTGGATTTACTTATCATATTTTCTTTATTCGCCGCTTCCGAATACATATTCAGCGTGGGCGAATACATATTCAACGACGACGAATATATGTTCGCCCTGGGCGAACAAAATTTTCATAGTTAATTCTTCTGTTTTTAACCGGAAGAAAAGGAATTTTATCTCCACTACTTCGGGAAAGGCTCTCAATACAAGCAAAAAATAACCCAACGGAAATGACTGGAAAACCATCCTGTTTTCATGTCATTTCCGCTGGGATTTCACCTTATCTCTTCCGGTTTTAACGAATCAATTCTGTTGCATTTCTTCCAATTCCATCGTCTGTTCTGTCCACAGATCCATCGTTTCGGACAAAGTCTTCTTCAAATCGGCATATTGGGTATAAAGCGTTGTGTCCGAAGCGCCTTCGGGAGTAGCCAGCTTGGCTTCCAAATCGGCAATCGAAGTTTCCAACTCTTCTATTTTCTTTTCCGATTCAGCAATCAGTTTCTCCTGCTTTTTAATGGCCTTGTTCAGTTCTTTCCGGGCCTCATACGAAAGCTTGTTCTGAGTCGGCACATTTTCGTCCGCCGCAGCCTCCGTTGCTTTGTTTGCCGAGACTTCCAGCTCCTGCAAATTCTGCATTTTCTTCCGTTCCAGGAATTCATAAATGCCACCCAAGTGTTCTACTACCCGCTTGTTGCCAAATTCATAAACTTTCTCAACCAGACCATCCAGAAACTCGCGGTCGTGCGATACGACAATAACTGTTCCGTCGAAATCTTTCAAGGCATTCTTCAGGACATCTTTCGAGCGCATATCCAAATGGTTGGTAGGCTCGTCGAGGATAAGCAAATTGACCGGTTCAAGAAGCAAACGGATCATCGCCAGACGACTGCGCTCACCTCCCGACAAGACCGCAACTTTCTTTTCGGATGCTTCTCCACCGAACATGAAAGCTCCCAGAATATCCCGTATCTTCGTCCGGATATCTCCTTGGGCCACATAATCGACTGTATCAAATACCGTCATATTATCATCAAGCAGTTGCGCCTGGTTCTGTGCAAAATAACCTATCTTGACACCATGTCCCAGCTTCAAAGAGCCCTCAAACGGAATCTCATTCATGATACACTTTACCAAGGTAGATTTACCCTCACCGTTTTTACCGACGAATGCCACCTTTTCTCCCCGCTTGATCGTCAGATTGACATGTTCGAAAATCAAATGATCCCCATAACTCTTTGAAACTTCCTCTGCAATCACCGGATAAGAGCCTGAATGAGGCGCAGGCGGGAATTTCAGATTCAGCATCGCCGTGTCAATCTCGTCTACTTCGATCCGCTCGATCTTTTCCAACTGCTTGATACGCGATTGTACTTGCGTTGATTTAGTAGCCTTATAGCGGAAACGCTCGATGAAAGCTTCAGTATCCGCCAATTTCTTCTGCTGGTTTTCGTAAGCCCGCAACTGTTGTTCGCGACGTTCTTTGCGCAACACAACATAATCGGAATACTTTACCTTATAATCATAGATATGTCCCAGCTCAATTTCAATCGTACGTGAAGTCGTATTGTCGATAAACGCCCTATCGTGCGAAACCAAAATAACCGCATTGGCCCGGGTTGCTATAAAGTTCTCCAGCCACTGGATAGATTCAATGTCCAGATGGTTAGTAGGCTCGTCGAGCAATAACACATCCGGTCGGCGAAGCAACAGTTTGGCCAGCTCGATACGCATACGCCAACCACCACTGAACTCGCTGGTCGGGCGGTCGAAGTCTTCACGCAAAAAACCCAATCCAATCAAGGTTCTTTCCAGTTCGGCATGATAATTACTACCACCCATCATTTGGAACTGTTCCGACAAATGCGTTACTTTATCAATAATCTTATGGTAAGCTTCCGATTCATAATCGGTCCGTTCTGCCAACTGTTCGTTCAGCAAATTGATTTCACGTTCCATATCATGAATATGGTCAAAAGCCATCTCGGCTTCTTCGCGTACTGTCCGGATATCTTTCAGTTGCATTTGCTGCGGTAAATACCCGATGGTTGTTTCTTTCGGAATACTTACGACTCCGCCTGTAGGCGATTGCAAACCGGCAAGAATCTTCAACATGGTCGATTTTCCGGCACCGTTCTTCCCCACCAAAGCAATCCGGTCTTTCTTATTAATGACAAAAGAAACATCATCAAATAAAGTAAAACCTCCAAACTCTACGCGTAAACCTTCAACTGAAATCATAATTATTTTCTTTAAATGTGTGTGCAAAGATACAACAGTTCAAAGTTTTTTTTATCTTCGCAACAAATTATCATTCTAAATTAGTAATATCATGAAGAAAAAAAGTCTTACACTAGCTGTAGCTGCCACACTGGCGGCAAGCATGACATTTTCGTCTTGCATCGGATCATTTGGACTGACAAACAAATTATTAAGTTGGAATCAAAGTATCAATAGTAAATTTGTAAACGAACTTGTCTTTATTGCATTTCATATCATCCCTGTTTATGAAATTACAATCTTGTCAGACATTCTGGTACTGAACTCTATTGAGTTCTGGTCAGGCAATTCTCCTGTTGCTGATGCCGGTAAAACTCAAAACGTAGAAACTGAAAACGGAATCTACACCGTTGAAACGAAGGCTGATGGCTATCACATTGAAAAAGCTGGAGAAGAAGACAAGGCTATTGATTTGGTTTATAACAGCCAGGAAGAAAGCTGGAGCGTTAAATCAAACGGAGAAATGCACAAATTGTTGAAGTTTGATGGAGCTAACGATGTCGTTATGTACTTGCCGAATGGCCAGGAAATGAACGTCGAACTTAGTCAGGCAGGAGTTCTTGCTTTCCAGGAAGTAGCCCAGAACTACACATTCTACGCTGCCCGTTAAACATGAATTAATTATAAACAACACAAGCTTATTTGCAGACAACAGGTAAGTTTGTGTTTTTTTATTGTATCAGTTATGAAATATATCATTAAGACAATTTTATTGTGTGGAGCATTAGGCGGCCCGGTTATTTTAGGTCCCGGAAACGTTTATGCGGAGAACAACGTATCGGTTTGTTCCCTTCCTTATTGGAAAGATATTCAAACCGTATCCGTCAATAAAGAAACGCCAAGGAGCGCCTTTATGACGTATCCCGACAAAAACACGGCACTCACCCTTGCTTACGAGAAAAGTCCGTATTACCAGTTACTGAACGGAACCTGGAAATTCTACTTTGTCAACTCGTACAAAGATCTTCCAGACAACATTACCGATCCTTCTACCAGTACAGAAAACTGGAATGATATTCAAGTTCCGGGAAACTGGGAACGACAGGGTTTCGGCGTTGCCATTTATACCAATCATGGATACGAATTCAAGGCTCGTAATCCGCAACCACCGTTATTGCCAGAAGAAAATCCGGTTGGAGTCTATCGGCGGGATATCGAAATTCCGGCAGATTGGGACGGACGAGATATTTACTTACATATCGCAGGAGCCAAATCAGGAACGTATGTCTATGTAAACGGACAGGAAGTTGGTTATAGCGAAGATTCCAAGAATCCGGCAGAATTCCTGATCAACAAATACTTGAAACCCGGAAAGAATGTTCTTACCTTAAAAATATTCCGTTGGAGTACGGGCTCCTATCTGGAATGTCAGGACTTTTGGCGTGTGAGCGGTATTGAGCGTGATGTTTATTTATGGTCACAGCCTAAAACTGCCATTCAAGACTTCCGGGTTATCTCAACACTCGACGATACATACAAAACAGGTATCTTCAAATTGGCTATCGACCTGAAGAATCATGAAGAAAAAGCGAAGAATCTGACTATTTCTTACGAGTTGCTTGATAAAAGCGGCAAAGCCATTGCCACAGAAAGCAAAAATCTTTGGGTCAGTCCGGCTGTAAATTCTACGGCATCTTTTGAAACATCTATTCCGGATGTTGCAACCTGGACTGCAGAAATTCCGAATCTTTATAAAATGGTGATGACCATTAAAGACGGAGACAAAACAGTGGAAGTCGTTCCTTATCATGTGGGTTTCCGCCGCTTCGAAATGAAACAGACGAAAGAATTAGCCGGAAACGGAAAGCCTTATACCGTATTCCTGGTTAACGGACAGCCGGTTAAATTCAAAGGGGTTAACATTCACGAGCATAATCCGGAAACCGGACACTATGTACCTGTCGAGTTGATGCGCAAAGACTTTGAGTTGATGAAAAAGCATAACATCAATTCTGTCCGTTTGTGTCATTACCCGCAAGACCGGAAATTCTATGAATTGTGTGATGAATACGGACTGTATGTATATGATGAAGCTAACATCGAATCACACGGTATGTATTATAGTTTGAGCAAAGGCGGAACCTTAGGTAATAACCCGGAATGGCTCAAACCGCACATGGACAGAACTATCAACATGTATGAGCGGAATAAGAACTATCCGAGTGTAACCTTCTGGTCATTAGGCAACGAAGCCGGTAACGGATATAACTTCTATCAGACTTATCTCTACATCAAGAATAAGGAAAAAGACGGAATGAACCGTCCGGTCAATTACGAACGGGCTTTGTGGGAATGGAATACAGATATGTATGTTCCACAATACCCAGGAGCCAGCTGGTTTGAAGAAATCGGACAAAAAGGAAGTGACCGTCCGGTTGTTCCTTCTGAATACGCACATGCCATGGGTAATTCAACCGGAAGCTTGCTGGACCAGTGGAATGCAATCTATAAATATCCGAATCTGCAAGGTGGTTATATCTGGGACTGGGTTGATCAAGGATTCCTGGAGAAAGATGCAAACGGTCGTCCTTATTATGCCTACGGAGGAGATTACGGTGTAAATGCTCCTAGCGACGGTAACTTCTTATGTAATGGTATTGTCGGTCCAGACAGAACGCCTCATCCGGCAATGGCAGAAGTAAAATATGTTTATCAGGACGTTGCCATCACGGCCAAAGACTTGGCCAATGGAACCTTTGAAGTATTCAACCGATACTACTTCAAAAACCTGAAAGACTATATGATTACTTATACCATTTTGGCTAATGGTAAAGCTGTCAGACACGGAAAAGTATCTTTGGACATTGCTCCGCAAACATCGAAAGAGTTGCAAGTAAACATGGCCGGCTTGAAGCCTCAAAAGGATACTGAGTATTTCGTTAACTTCAGTGTTGTAACCGTTCAGCCTGAAGGTTTGATACAAGAAGGACATGAAATCGCCAGCGAACAATTCCGTTTACCGATAGAACCTATAAAATCTGATCTCAAGACATCAGGTCCGGCATTATCAGTCAGTGAAAACGGAGATGAACTTGTTGCTTCTTCTTCAAAAGTAAACTTTGTATTCAACAAGAAGACTGGTCTGGTTTCATCTTATAAAGTCGGTTCAACCGAATACTTCAGTGAAGGCTTTGGTTTACAACCGAACTTCTGGCGTGGTCCTACCGACAATGATTACGGAAATGGCCAACCCAAACGCGAACAAATATGGAAACAGAGTAGCAAGAACTTCAATGTATCGGATGCAACAGTCAAGATGGATGGAAAAAATGCCATTATGACTATTAACTATCTGTTACCGGCAGGTAACCTCTACATTGTTGATTATACAATCTATCCAAGTGGAACCGTTCATGTTGCAGCACATTTCACTTCTACAGAAATGAACGAAGCAGAAACAGAAGTATCTGAAGCAACCCGCACAGCTACATTTACTCCGGGACGAGATGCAGCTCGTAAGGAAGCATCAAAACTGACTGTTCCGAGAATAGGTGTTCGTTTCCGTATGCCGGCTACAATGAACCAAGTAGAATATTTCGGTCGCGGACCTGAAGAAAACTACTGGGATCGCAAAGCCGGAACATTGGTAGGTCTTTACAAATCTACAGCTGAAGATTTGTATTTCCCTTATGTTCGTCCGCAAGAAAATGGCCATCACACAGATACTCGTTGGGTTTCTGTTAGCTCAAACAAGGGAAAAGGACTAAAGATTGTAGCAGACGAGCTGATCGAATTCAATGCATTACGTAATTCTATCGAAGATTTTGATGATGAAGAACAGACCAATCTGCCTCGTCAGTGGAGTAATTTCACTCCTGAACAGATTGCTAATCATGATGAAGTAGCAGCTAAAAACGTTCTACGTCGTCAACATCATATCAACGATGTTACACCACGTAATTATGTTGAAGTTTGCATTGATTTAAAACAGCAAGGTGTAGGTGGTTATGACAGCTGGGGCGCACGTCCGGAACCACAATATACATTGCCTGCAAATAAAGATTATCAATGGGGATTTACTATCATTCCTGAATAAAAATCCCATCCATTAATTATCCAGCCGCAATCGGGAAACTCAAGCATATAAGAGCCGGTTGCGGCTGTTTTTGTCCTTAGATGTTTAATTTTCGTTTAAAATACATGCCACTTTATCGGTATTCACATTTTATTCCTTACATTTGATCTGTAGAAACAACTTATATAATCTAATTTCAATTTAAGCATTATGAAAAAGTTTTTAATGGCAGCATGCTTATGCTGTATCTCATTTCTGCCGTCCAATGCAGAAACACAAGGTAAATGGAAACCTTTGTTTGGTAACAACCTGGAAGACGCAACCTACAATCCTGAAGTATGGAGTATGAAAGACGAAGTCTTGTCGGCTACCAAGGATGAATCCATTTGGACAAAGACCCAATACGAAAACTTCGAATTGGATCTGGAATTTAAGACAGACGAAGGAACAAACAGCGGTGTCGTAGTGTATTGTACCGACATCAATGACTGGATTCCAAACTCTGTAGAAATTCAGATTGCGGATGATTATTGTGAAAAATGGGCCAATGATCAACCTTATGCCCGTTCAGCTGCTATTTATGGACATCTACCGGCTAAAAGAGACCGGGTTGTAAAACGTCCTGGTGAATGGAACCGTATGCGTATCAAATGCGAAGGTCAGCACATTACTGTAGAACTCAACGGAGAATTGGTTACAGAAATGGATATGAGTAAATGGACATCAGGAACTGTCAATCCGGATGGTAGTAAAATCCCAAGCTGGCTTCCGAAACCATTTGCCGAACTTCCAACGAAAGGATATATCGGATTACAAGGTAAACATGGTGATGCTTTAATCTGGTTCCGGAATATGGATATTCGTACACTCGATTAATAAACAGAACATTTAATCATTAATAATAAACTCGCTTATGTTGATAGTCATCAATCCATAAGCGAGTTTATTATTTAGATATCATCACAAGCATGATTTCTGATATAAGACAAAGCAGCTCCGATAGCCGTTCTGTATTCGGCATATTTAGGAATAAGGAATCGTTTTCCAAACATCTTTTCCAGATTAGGAAATGTCTCGGCACATTGAGGCATACGTGTCAGATTCCCGATTAATACAAAATCATTAATATCCGAATTTAAAGAAGATAAAATAGCTGCTTGCCCTATGCTTTGCAAAACCATGTGTACAATTCCAGCGGCTATATCTTCCAGAGAAGCATTGGCAGCAGCCTTTCCAAAAATGGAGGCCGTTGCATCCAAAGGCAAACCAGGTAACGGACGATTACAAATATCTTGAATCTGCAAATCAATAGACGAAACAGAACCTTGTTGAGCCAAATCTATGATCTGCTTGAAATCTTGTGTCTTCAATAACAAGCGGGACAAACCTAAAATGGTTCCGCCACCAATACCTATACCTCCGATATGTTGCACATCATTGCCGTCAACCTTGACAAAAGAAGTACCTGTTCCCATACTGACAACAATCAGCTTATCCAAGTTTGTCATATATTGTGCGCCCAAACCATTGGCCAGAAACTCATCTACCCGCGCAGTTGGCAAACCATACAACGGTTGAGAAATATAAGCACTTCCAACACCTGTCAATATAATTTTCTCGACCTTACTTAAAGGAATATTATTATCATACAAATATTTACCTAATGCACCAAACAAAGAGGCAACCGGATCTGTTGCACGAACAAACAGAGGATTACAAATCTGCTTGTTCCTTATACCTACAACTTTCGTTGTACTTCCTCCGACGTCAATTCCAATAACGACACTCATCTTAATACATAGCTATTTATTATCGCCAAAAGTACATTCTTTATTTATAACTTGCAAATCACAAGTCCATAGTAACAACAAAAAGTCTTTTCTGAAAAATCAATCAAACAAAGGCAAATTCGTTTCTATTCATTTAACAAACCAAAACATTTCCCTCATTTTTCCACCCAAAACGAGCTAAAAACTGGATGATAGCTTATAATTCCGACACTTACTCATTAATAGCAAAAACACACAAATTGGTTTATTTTCAAAAAGAATTAGTCTATTTTTCTTCAAATACGTCATGTAGAATGTTTAACATATTACAAAAAGACAAAAAAAATAGCTCAAACGAAAAACAAAACTAGATCTTTTGTAATATTGCAACCGTAATTTAAAGGCAAAATTCTAATGGGAGAAATAAAAGGTTTTATTTTACAGGTTATCGGTCCAGTCGTGGACGTTCATTTCGACAAAACGTCGGATACACCCATCGTACTCCCTCATATCCACGACGCCATGGAAATAACTCGCCCCAACGGGAAAAAGCTTATTGTTGAAGTACAACAACACATAGGTGAAAATACCGTTCGTACAGTAGCCATGGATTCAACAGATGGTTTAAAAAGAGGGATGGAAGTCATTGCATTAGGTTCACCTATCACAATGCCAGTAGGCGATCAAGTAAAAGGACGTCTGCTTAATGTCACAGGAAATGCAATCGATGGAATGGAAGAACTTGATCACAAAGGAGCATTTCCCATCCATCGGGAGCCACCTAAATTTGAAGAATTAACGACAAGTAAAGAAGTTCTTTACACAGGAATCAAAGTTATTGACTTGTTGGAGCCTTATTTAAAGGGTGGAAAAATCGGTTTGTTTGGTGGTGCTGGTGTTGGAAAAACAGTATTGATCATGGAGCTGATCAACAACATCGCCAAGAAGAATAACGGTTTCTCTGTTTTCGCCGGTGTTGGAGAACGAACACGTGAAGGAAATGACTTACTGCGTGAGATGATCCAATCAGGAGTTATCCGTTACGGAGAAGAGTTCAAGAAAAGCATGGAAGCCGGAAATTGGGATCTATCCAAAATAGATCATAACGAATTAGCCAAATCCCAAGCGACACTTGTGTTCGGACAGATGAATGAACCTCCTGGAGCACGTTCTTCCGTTGCTTTGTCAGGACTGACTATTGCCGAATCATTCCGTGATTTATCAAAAGAAGGAGAAGCTAAAGATATTCTGTTCTTCATTGATAATATCTTCCGATTCACGCAGGCTGGTTCCGAAGTTTCAGCCTTGTTAGGACGAATGCCTTCGGCTGTAGGTTATCAACCGACACTGGCAACCGAAATGGGTGCTATGCAGGAACGAATCACTTCTACCAAGAAAGGTTCTATTACATCCGTACAAGCAGTCTATGTACCTGCCGACGACTTGACAGACCCGGCTCCGGCAACTACATTCACCCACTTGGATGCTACAACCGTACTTAGTAGAAAGATCACAGAATTAGGTATCTACCCGGCTGTTGATCCATTGGAGTCAACTTCCCGTATTCTGGATCCATTAGTAGTAGGTAAAGAACATTACGAATGTGCTCAACGCGTAAAGCAAATCTTGGAACGTAATAAAGAATTACAAGATATTATTTCCATTTTGGGTATGGAAGAACTCTCTGATGAAGACCGGCAAATTGTCAATCGGGCCCGTCGTGTACAGCGATTCCTCTCCCAGCCTTTTACCGTTGCTGAACAATTTACCGGAGTTCCGGGTGTAATGGTTTCTATTGAAGATACAATTCGAGGCTTCAACATGATTATGGATGGTGAAACGGATGATATTCCCGAACAGGCATTCTTGAATGTTGGAACCATTGAAGATGTAATTGAAAAAGGTAAACGTTTGGCTCAACAAGCGAAGTAAAGAAAATGAAAGTTAGAATTATCACCCCTGAAAAAGTCTTATTTGAAGGAGAATCTGAGTCGGTTACATTTCCGGGAATCAATGGTTCTTTTGATGTGCTGCCTCATCACGCTCCTTTAATAACAGCACTGCAGAAAGGGACCATTCGGTATCTTGTAAATGGGACAAAATACGAACAATCCATAGGTAGTGGATTTGTCAAGATAGAGAATGATATACTCACAGCTTGTGTGGAAAAATAATTCAAATCATGAGTGGAAGATTAAAAATAAAGCTTTTCGGTCTTATTACATTTATCAATGTAGCTATTGGAGTCACATTAGGTGGACTTCTTTATACGATTTGGCCTGACCATTATTTTGAATGGTATCCATCTATACCACTTTTTTATTGGATCATGGCATTAGCTATGGTATTCTTTCTTGACAAAGTGAAACGGAAGAACGGCGATGTGTCTGTGACGACATTCATGCTCGTTCGATGTTGCAAGTTTTTGATGGCTTGTATCTTCTTATGGATGTACGCCAATTGGGTAGGAATTCAATTACGCACGTTCGGATTCACTCTTATGTTATTCTACTTCATTTATTTAACTTTGGAAACATACACTATTTATTTGTATGAAAAGAAAAGAATGAAAAGAGAAAAAAAGGAACAAGATGAACAGAATAAACTATAAACATTTTAAATGGCTATTATCTATCTGCTTGTTGTTAGTTAGTTTTCAACTAAGAGCTGCAGAAGAAGAATTGGATGTGCAAGAAGTTGTATTCTCGCATATTCAGGATGCTTACACATGGCATATCACAGAATGGGGAGATCATGAGATCTCAATTCCGCTACCTGTCATCGTTAAGAGTCAAGAAAATGGTTGGCATGTTTTTCTATCATCCCGTCTTCATGAAGGAGAGAACTATCAAGGATTCTCTATTGCTCAGGAAGGAGATTATGCAGGAAAAATAGTGGAGACATTATCTTCTGGCGAAGTTGTTCGTCCGTTGGATTTCTCCATGACAAAGAATGTATGTGGACTGCTTCTAAGCTGTACCTTGTTGTCAATCCTTATCCTAAAAACAGCTCAATGGTATAAGAAACATCCGGGTAAAGCTCCGGGAGGATTTTTTGGGCTTATAGAAATGGTTATTACATACATTTATGAAGATGTAATCAAGAAAAACGTAGGTGAATCTTATCGATTCTTTTCTCCCTACTTGTTGACTGTATTCTTCTTCATTCTGATCAATAACCTACTGGGTATTATCCCAATATTTCCTGGTGGAGCAAACTTGACAGGTAACATTACCATCACGATGGTATTGGCAGTTTGTACGTTCATAGCAGTTAATGTTTTCGGTACAAAAGCTTATTGGAAAGACATTTTCTGGCCTAATACACCTATTTACCTGAAATGTCCGTTACCCATCATGCCATTTGTTGAGTTCTTCGGAGTATTCACCAAACCGTTTGCCTTGATGATCCGTTTGTTTGCCAATATCATGGCAGGTCATACCATTATTTTGGCATTAACTTGTTTGATTTTCATCACTGCTTCTATGGGCGTTATCATTAATTACAGTATGACGGTTGTGTCAGTCGTTTTCTGTATTTTCATGAACTGCCTTGAACTATTCGTAGCTTGTTTACAAGCTTATATCTTTACACTTTTATCGGCCAGCTACATAGGTATGGCACGAATAAAAGATTAATCCAGCCGATTCAACCCTATAGAGATTGAATTGACATTTTAACGAGTGAATAAATAATTAGGTTATAAATTAAAAAACTAAAGAAGTTATGTTATCAGCAATTTTATTACAAGCAGCTGCAGCAGGTGTAGCTAAATTAGGTGCAACAATGGGAGCTGGTTTGGCAGCTATCGGAGCAGGTATTGGTATTGGTCTAATCGGTAAAGGTGCCGTTGAAGCTATCGGACGCCAACCGTCTGCAGCGGGTGACATTCGTACTTCTATGTTGATCATGGGTGCTTTGGTTGAAGGTGTAGCGCTGTTTGCTATCGTAGTTTGTTTCCTCGGATTATTCCAATAAGCCAAAAGTATAGTAGAATATGTCATTACTAACACCGGATTCAGGACTTCTGTTCTGGATGATTCTTTCGTTCGGTATTGTTTTGATCATTCTTTCCAAATATGGTTTTCCGGTTATCGTAAAAGCGATTGAAGACCGGAAAGCCTTTATCGAGGAATCACTGAATACGGCCCGTAAAGCCAATGAACAGCTGACAAACATCAAAGAAGAAGGAGAAAGAATCATATCGGAAGCGAAGGAAAAACAGAATGCCATTCTAAAAGAGGCTTTGAAAGAAAAAGAGCATATCATTGAAGAAGCTCACCAGAAAGCGGCTGCTGAGACTAACAGACAAATGGAAGAGGCAACACGTCAGATTCGTGAAGAAAAAGAAAAGGCTATCCGTGAAGTCCGTAAGGAAATTACCGATCTTTCCATTTCCATTGCTGAAAAGGTAATGAAAGAGAAAATCAGTCGGGACAACAGCCAGGAAGAGATCATCAATAAGCTGCTTGATGAAATGTCATTCAATAAATCGTAAGGTATGGATTTAGGAACTATTTCATCCAGATATGCACGAGCTCTTTTTTCTCTGGCAATGGAGAAGAAAGAAGAAACACGTGTATATGACGATATGAAAATGCTAAAAGAGAGTTTCCTGCTCTTTCCGGAACTTAAAGAGACCTTGCAAAATCCTATTGTCTCGGTTGCAGATAAAGAAAAGTTGTTGATTAATGCTGGAGGAATAGAAGTTTGTGACTTATACAAACGCTTCATTCGTATGGTTTTGAACCATAAACGTGAAAGTTGTTTGCCTTCCATGACATACATTTATATTTATCTGTACCGGAAGGAAAAGAAAATTACTCGAATTCGATTCAGCTCTGCGTCGCCCATTCAGGAAAGTACGCAAAAGCATTTAATTGAGAGACTTCACCAGGAAACCGGTGATACAATCGAGTTTTCCGGAGAAGTTAAACCTGAACTAATTGGAGGTTTCTGCTTGCAAATCGGGAATTATCGTCTGGATGCCAGCTATGCATCTCAGTTGAAGCATATCCGCGAGCAGTTACTGCAAAGAAAATAAAACTGAAAATATGACAGACCAGATAAAAATCAGCGAAGTTTCAGATATCCTTCGGAAAGAACTGGAAGGAATCAATACGAGTATCCAACTGGAAGAAGTGGGTACCGTATTGCAGGTGAGCGATGGTGTGGTTCGTATCTACGGACTGGACAACGCTGAAGCCAATGAATTGCTCCGCTTTGACAATGGTATGGAAGCCATCGTCATGAATTTGGAAGAAGACAACGTCGGTGCTGTCCTGTTAGGTCCTACCGATCTGATCAAGGAAGGTGATACAGTTACACGTACAGGCCGAATTGCTTCTATCAACGTAAATGAGAATTTGATCGGACGTGTGATTGACCCTCTGGGAAATCCGATCGACGGTAAAGGTGAAATCGCTGGCGAAACTTGTGAGATGCCATTGGAAAGAAAAGCTCCAGGTGTTATCTTCCGCCAGCCGGTAAACGAACCTTTACAAACAGGTATCAAAGCCATTGATGCGATGATCCCGATTGGTCGTGGACAGCGTGAGTTGATTATCGGTGACCGCCAGACAGGAAAGACTGCAATTGCCATTGATACCATTATCAATCAACGGGCAGCCTATGAAGCCGGAAATCCGGTATATTGTATTTATGTAGCTATTGGTCAGAAAGGTTCTACTGTTGCAGCTCTTGTCAATACCCTGCAAGAGAAAGGCGCGATGGATTATACCATTGTTGTAAGTGCAACAGCTTCTGATCCGGCAGCCATGCAGTATTTCGCTCCTTTTGCCGGTGCGGCGATCGGAGAATATTTCCGTGACAGTGGTCGTCACGCCTTGGTTGTATATGATGACTTGTCAAAACAAGCTGTTGCCTATCGTGAAGTTTCTCTGATCTTACGTCGTCCTTCGGGTCGTGAAGCTTATCCGGGTGATATCTTCTATCTGCACTCCCGTTTGCTGGAGCGTGCAGCCCGTATCATCAACCAGCAGGAAGTAGCTTGCCAGATGAACGACCTGCCCGACAGCATGAAATCTCGCGTTAAAGGTGGTGGTTCATTAACTGCACTACCAATCATCGAGACTCAGGCCGGTGATGTATCAGCTTATATTCCGACTAACGTCATTTCTATTACCGATGGTCAGATTTTCTTGGAAACGAATCTCTTTAATCAAGGTAATCGTCCCGCTATCAACGTGGGTATTTCCGTATCACGTGTAGGTGGTAATGCGCAATTGAAAGCCATGAAGAAAGTGGCTGGTACGTTAAAGATTGATCAGGCTCAATTCCGTGAACTGGAATCTTTCGCCAAGTTCGGCGGGGAAATGGACCCGGTTACAGCCTTTACCATCGACAAAGGACAGAAGAATACACAGCTGTTGATCCAGCCGCAATATAGTCCGATGCCGGTTGAGAAACAAATTGCTATCTTATATTGTGCAACAAAAGGCTTATTGCGTGATGTACCTTTGAATAAAGTACATGAATTTGAGAATTCATTTCTGGAGTCATTGCAAGTAAATCACCAGCATGATGTGTTGGATGTATTGAAGCAAGGAACGATCAACGACGAAATAACAACGATACTGGAAGAAACTGCCCGACAGATAGCAGCTTCTTATAAAAAATAACAGACGACTATGGCCTCATTGAAAGAGATTAAAAATCGGATTAATTCGATCCAGAGTACGCAGAAGATCACAGCTGCCATGAAAATGGTAGCTTCGGCCAAACTGCATCACACGCAAGCAGCAACTGAACGGACGCTGGCTTACGCTGAGCAGCTGACGGATATTCTGCAAAGTCTGCTGGCTGCCGAACAAGAATTCGATTCACCTTATACAGTCCGGCGTGAGGTTAAGAACGTAGCCATTGTGGTTTGTTCTTCCAATACGGGCTTGTGCGGTAGTTTCAACGCCAATGTTTGGAAGTCGTTAGAAGAGTTAATCCAGTCGTATAAAGCCCAGCAAGTTCATATTGAATTTTATCCTGTGGGTAAAAAAATAGCGAAAGAACTGCAAAAGGCAGGATATGATTATCATGATGAGTTTATTTCCATCGCTGATAACCTGGAATATGAAAAGGTTGCCAAGCTGGCAGCACGGTTACGGGAGTTATACATCAGCAAGCAAGTTGATCAGATAGACTTGTTATACCATCACTTCAAAAACATGGTACAGCAAATCCTGACGCATAAAATATATCTCCCGCTATCTATTCAGGAAGAGACAAAGTCTGTTGATAATACAGCGTATGCAACAGATTATATTCTGGAGCCTTCGGTTTATGAATTACAACAGCTATTGTTCCCGAAGATGTTGGACCTGCAAATTTATACAACGTTGCTTGATACGACCACTTCCGAACATGCGGCTCGTATGATGGCTATGCAAACGGCCAACGATAATGCCAATGAGTTGATCCGTCAACTTACCTTGCAGTACAACAAGACTCGTCAGCAGGCCATTACCAACGAATTGCTCGACATCATGGGCGGCGCCAGCCAGTCTTCTTGATACAACTTCACGAATCATACAAAAGAATCTCCGGTACTTACAATATCGGAGATTTTTTATTCAACCACTTCCCTTCAATAATTAATCAGCCTCATACATAAATAATTCAAAGCATTTGAATAACTTTGTTCCTGATAAACGATATACAATGAAAAGAATTCTATTTGTCTACCTCTTTTTGGGAGGTTTGCTGCTTCACGAAGCAGGTAATGCCTGTACCTCCGTGATTGTTTCCGGGAAAGCGACGCCCGACGGCCGTCCGCTGATGTGGAAGCATCGCGATACGGGAACACGTTATAATCATATTACATTTGAAAAGGGAGAAAAATATAATTTCCTCGGACTGGCAAACAGCGATTCGACGGATTATGATATCTGGACAGGCGTTAATGAAGCCGGATTTGCGATCATGAATACCGCATCTTTCAATCTGAAAGACGACGATGTACAGGAAATGGATCACGAAGGTCGCCTGATGCGACGTGCATTGGAAATATGTAAGAACCAACAGGACTTCGAACATTTTCTCGATACCCTATCTCGTCCGATGCGAGTAGAGGCCAATTTTGGCATCATTGATGCCTATGGCGGAGCAGCTTATTATGAGACAAACAACACAAGCTACTATAAAAAGGATGTAAATGATCCGAATCTGGCACCCGACGGGTATCTTGTCTACACGAATTTCTCCTTTGAAGGCAGAAAAGATGAAGGGTACGGCTATATCCGTTATGAAAGTGCCAAAAAGATTTTCGCCGATATCTATCCGCAAGGACTGACTCCTCGCTCAATCTTCCAAGAGGTATCCCATTCATTTTATCATAGCTTGTTCCGAAAAGACATGAAAGAGGAGAAGAACACGGAATGGCAACTCGAACAGGATTTGATTCCCCGATTCGAAAGTACGGCATCCATCGTGATCCAAGGGGTAAAGAAAGGAATGAATCCGGAACTGACAACGATGTGGACCGAATTGGGGTATCCACCTACAGCCATCGCGTTGCCGCTTTGGGTAAAGCTGGGTGAAAAACAGCCGGAACTGGTTTTGTACAGTCCGCAATTCAAGACGGCTCCTCTATGTTATTTTGCGACTCTGCTGAAAACACAAGCCTATCCCATCCATCGAGGCAACGGACAGAAATATATTCACTGGTCCGAGCTTTGGAATGCCCAAGGAACCGGTTACATGCAAACTTTAATGCCAGTATGGAACGAAATCTATGATCTGTTTGCCCGACATCAGGCAGAATGGGAACAAAAAGGATTGGATGTGGAAACCATAAACCGTCTTTACCAGGAAGCGGAAGAGAAGATCAAGCCGGCTTACTACCGCCTGATGCGTGTCGATTGATTCCAAACAAAGAAAAGCCGGGAATCGTATTTCCGGCTCACATAAATCCATTAACTTTACAGCAGAAACAGCAATAAAGATCAAACAACTTATGCAACTTAGCAATTATCATAGCCATTGTAACTTTTGTGACGGACGAAGTTTCCCGGAAGATTTTGTCAAATTCGCCATCCAGCATCAATTTCGGGCGTATGGATTTTCATCGCATTCTCCCCTGCCCTTTGAAACCTTTTGGAACATGTCGAAAGATGACATGAATGAATATCTGGAAGAGATCAACCGACTGAAGGAAAAGTATGCCGGACAATTGGAGATTTATACCGGATTGGAAGTCGATTATCTGGACGCAAGTTACAATGCATCCATTGATTATTTTACCAGTCTGCCGCTTGATTATCGGATCGGTTCAATCCATTTTCTCCCCATCGCCTACCCGTTGGCCGAAGAAAACATGATGTGCATCGACGGTTCGTTCAGCGATTTTGCCCGTGGTGTCGATTTGCATTACGAAGGAGATATCCGGAAATTAGTCAAGCATTACTACGATTCTTCCTGCGCGATGGTTGAGGCCGGAGGCATCGACATTGTTGGCCACCTCGATAAAATCTACATGAACGGACAACGATACAAGGGATTCTCGCTGGAAGCCGACTGGTACACCAAAGAACTGTTTGCTTATCTGGATTTGATTGCCGAAAAAGGATTGATTGCCGAAATCAATACGAAAAATCTGAAGAAGAAACAGGAAATTTATCCGCACGAAAAGTTTCTGGATGCCATCCGCGAACGTCATATCCCAGTCATGGTCAATTCAGACAGCCATTATCCGGATCTTGTCAACGACGGACGCGAGGAAGCTTTCGAACTTCTCCAAGCGAAAGGGTTCAAAACAACTTGTGAATTAGTGAACGGGAAATGGGAAGAAATAGCAATTGAATAAAGCTTTCCTTCAAAATAAACGAGAATCGTTTTCGATCCTCAAGGGAATCATTTTCAATATACGTTGGTTTTGAATGAAAAGCCGGCGTATTTACACAAAAAGCCGGCGTATTTTGATGAAAATACGCCGGCTTTTTTAGGATTCAATTAAACGATTGAATGTGTCTTTACAAAATCGATAATTTCGTCGATATAACCGAATGCCATACCTACTACAGTATCAGCTGCTCCATAATAAACAGCTACACGTTTGCCATCCTGCAAAGCGGCACACGGGAATACAACATTAGGCACATCGCCCTGTAATTCATAAGGAGCTGCCGGAGCCAGGATATAATCGCGAGTACGGTACAGTACCTTTTCCGGATTCTCTTTATCCAAAATAACCGCACCCATTGAATAACGATAACCGTTACAAGTCTGGATAACGCCGTGATAGAACATCAACCAACCAGCTTCTGTCATGAAAGGAACAGATCCGGCACCGATCTTCAGGCACTGCCAAGCACTTTCCGGGAAAGGAGTTACTTTCATCACACAACGATGTTCACCCCAGTACTTCATATCCGGGCTATAGCTGATGTAAATATCACCAAACGGAGTATGACCATTATCGCTCGGACGGCTCAACATGGCATATTTACCGTTAATCTTCTGCGGGAACAAGACACCGTTACGGTTAAACGGCAAGAAAGCATTCTCGCACTGATAGAAATCCTGGAAGTCGAAGGTATAAGCAATACCGATGGTCGGTCCGTGATAACCATTACACCAGGTAATCCAATAACGGTCTTCAATCCAAGCTACACGCGGATCGTATTTATATTCTGATTCAATCATGTCCGTATTTCCGGCTTTAAACTGGATCGGTTCATGATTGATTTCCCAGTTAATACCGTCTTTACTGAAGCCGGCAAAGATATTCATCTGTACAGCTTTGTTGTCGCAACGGAAAACTCCGGCATAACCATCCTTGAACGGAACAACGGCACTGTTGAAGATACTGTTGGATGTCGGGATATGATAACGGCCGATCACCGGATTCTTTGAATAACGCCACATCACGTCTGTACAACCTTCCGGACGGTCTTCCCACGGCATTGCTGCTATTTGCTTCAATTCACTCATAATTGTCGTTTTTAGTTTAACTTATTATTACCTGCAAAAGTAATACTTTTCGGGATTATTTGCCAAACCTGACACCGATTTGTAGCCCGATATTCAACGGATTCTCGGTCCGGTAGGTTTCAACCCGGTTGGTTCCCAGCATATCAAAGTAATATCCAAAGTTGGGTTCGAGATAGATAGAGAATGATTTATAAACCTGCACCTGGAATCCTAATCCACCTTGTATGGATGTTTGCCACCGGTTGACCGGTAAAGAATGAGACGGCTCGCCGACAAATCGCCTCCGCGCCGACACGCAGTATTCCTGTAACACGCCCCCCGACATATAGAACGACAGATTATCTTTCCGCCAAAATGTCCAGTTCAGTTTGAGAGGTATTCCCAGAAAATGCAGCGATTGTTCACCCATCCGGTAGCTTCCCGAACGTAACGACGAATAAAGCCAGGTATATGTCAGTCCTGTTTCTATGCCTAAATCCGGTTTCCAAGCATAGCGTGCCGACAATCCAAACGAGATCGGCAGACGATGATGATAATCGAATGACGGCTCTCGTATACCTGATACGGCCGACAATCCGCGGGTTTGCAAGTCTTCTTCCGGTTTATCCTCATCGCCGTCTCCATAACTGCCATCACCTCCTGGTTGCGTAGGATCTTGTGCCACATAATCATTGTCAGCCGAAGCCAACGAAAGGTTCATCGCCCCGCTTCCACCGGCTGCCAAACCAAACGACCAGCTTCCTTTGCGGCGACGGGGTTGTTCTTCTTCGGGTAATGTCCAAACCGATGTTTCCGGCACAGTTTCTTCTGTCTCTTCCGCTTCTTCGGACGCTGAAACAACCTCAGGCTCTTCAGGAATAGATTCTTTCTTTTCTTCCGGAATAGCGACAGAATGTAATGGAAATTCTTCTTCCGATACGGAAAGATACGCCAAAGGCAAGACTTCCACCTCGGGAATAACCGGACGGACCTCTTCGGGAACGGATTCTGTCACGACTTCTTCCGGCAACGGTTCAACCTCCGGCATTTGCCACAGCCACCAACCGGAGAGAGTAATTCCTACCAACAACGCTGCTGCCGCCAGCCAACGCCACCAGACAGACTGGCGGCGCGCCGGTTTCTCCAGTTCTTTCAGGTCGGCTTCGAGGCGTTCCCATCCGTCCACAGGCAATGGAAGCCGGAATTCTTCTTTCCGCCTGCGACAGACTTCGATAATGTCATGCTGCTTTTCTTCCATTATTCTGTTGATTTTAGATAGTTTCTTACTCGTTCCATCAGCATTTTACGCGCCCGATTAAGTTGCGAGGCCGATGATTTCTCCTGTATATGCAAATAAGCGGCAATCTCTTTGTGCGACCACTCCTCAAACACATAAAGATTAAATACCGTGCGATAGCCCGGCGGAAGTTCCGACACAAGGCGCATCAATACATCGATAGGCAGACGGTTGGCATCCGTTTCGTCCGTTTCGTCTGCGGTATCCGCTATCGTTTCCAGCGGAACCAGCGAAGGCAATAATTTATTGGCTCGCAGAAAGCCCAACGCCAGATTGGTAAATACCCGGCTCATCCACGCTCGTAGGCTGCCTTCTCCCTGGTATAGGAAGAAATCGACGAAAAGACTTTCAGGAAGCCGTCGTGCAGCAAGTCTTGCGCCTGTTCCAAATCGGCGACGTAGCGAAAACAAAGGCATAGCATCGGCTGGGCAAAAAGCTCATACAGCTCCTTGCGCGCCCGGTTGTCTCCTTTTTTACAACCTTCAGCCAACTCCTGTTCGCTCATCTTTCCGAAATCTTTTATCTACAGAATGCGAAGAAAGCACAAATACTGCATCTACGATACTAAAAAAAGCCCCGAAAGCACATTTTTTCTGAAAAAAGCATTTTCGGGAGCCCCGAAACCCGATTTTTCCCTAAAAAAGGACTTTCGGGACGCCCGAATGTACATTTTTCTTCCCAAAAGCACTGTCGGAAGCGCTGAAAGCCGATTTTTTTCAAAAAAAGGGCTGTCGGGCGGGATGAAAGCCTTTTTTTCTGAAAAAAAGCCCTGTCAGCCGGGATGAAAGCTCTTTTTTCAGAAAAAAAGCCCTGTCAGCCGAAGTGACAGAGCTTTTCTCCGATTTTCCCGGTTATAAGCGGAAGCGATAGAGCTGCGCCATCGCTTTCTGATATTCATTCTGCAACTGCAGATAATTCTGCATGCTTTGATAGAAAGTCGTTACGTTGACGAAGTATTCGATCATCGAAATCTGCCCGGCCTGGATCGCCTTGTTCAGCAACGCGATATTATTCTGCTGCCGCAACACCGAAGCGTATTCGTCGGCCGACGCCTTCAGTTTCCCTGCCTGCACCCACACTTGGCGCAAAGCCGCCGTCTCGGTATCCGTAAAACTCTGTACCTTGGTTTCGGCATAGAAACGTTCGGCCTTGGCTTGCTTTACTTTCCCCCGATTGGAGAAAAGCGGAATCGAAATGCCCACCAACACGCCGTTATAACGGTCGCCACCACTCGAAGGATTCATCCGGTATCCTAATGTCAAGTTGGGCAACCATTGTTGCTTGCTGACCGTCACCGAACGCGATGCCGCTGCCTGATCGCTTTGCAACGCCTGCATTTCAGGCAATGAAGCCAAGGCTTCTACACGGAAAGCTTCGAAATCGGACGGATATTCCCAGGCAGACCGATAAACCGTATCGGCAAATGCCACCGGAACGCCGCCATTCAAGGCAGTCAGTTCTTCCAGTTTCGCCTGGCGTGCCGCCTCATTCTGCCGTGCCTCATTGCGGGCATTCAGCAACTCCAGGTCGATCTTATTCGTTTCGATAATATTGGTCGATCCCTTTTCCAGCTGTGAAGCGTAGAAACGGCTCAAGGCCTCGGCATTTGCCAGACGTTCATCCAGCAAAGTCTGCAACTGATTCAGATAGATCAAGTCGAGGCAAGCCTGCTGCGCCTGTAACAAAATCTGCTGGCGCGAAACGGCATACTGAGCATCGAACGAACGGAAACGCGATTCGTTCAGTTTGTTGCGCTGGGCATAAAGCGTCGGGAAGTTGAACGACTGACTGGCAATGAACTCGCCCGTGAAACCCATGCCTTCCTTGTTTCCCCACAGATGCGAATACGTTACTTCGGGGTCAGGCAAATTATTCTCGGTCCGTGCCTGCCATTTGAAGGCTTCCGTCTGCGAAGCCCCTGCCTTCAAGTCCTTATTATTCTGCTCGATCAGCTGGAGCAGTTCATCCATTGTCTGCGGCCGGCAGACTTCTTGCGAGAAGGCTGCCGAGAAGCCGAAGCATAAAGCGATTGTAAATAGCTGTTTTCTTAGCATGTCTGTTTCTCCTCTTTATTCATAAGTAGATAAATGATTGGAATGATAAACCCGTTGAGGAAGGTAGAAGAAAGCAATCCTCCCAAGATGACCGTCGCCATCGGACTTTGGATTTCATTACCGGGCAGATCGCCGTTCACTGCCAACGGAATCAGCGCCAACGCCGAACTCAAAGCCGTCATCAGAATCGGGTTCAGACGATCCAGCGAACCTTGCACAACGGCTTGCTGCAACGCCATGCCTTCGCTTCGCAACTGGGTATAATGACTGATCAACAACATACCATTGCGCGTCGCGATTCCGAAGAGGGAAATAAACCCGATAATCGCCGGAATACTGATCTCGCCCGAAGTCAGGCACAAGATAAACACGCCACCGATCAAAGCCAACGGCAGATTGATCATCACCACGCCACTCTCGCGGGCATCTTTGAACTCATGATATAATAAAAGGAAGATAACGAGCAATGACATCAGCGAAGTAAGCAACAAGGTACGGCTGGCTGCTTGTTCGCTCTCAAACTGTCCGCCGTACTCGATATGATAACCTTCGGGAAGAACAATCTTTTCATTCACCGCCTGCTGGATATCATTTACCACGCCCCGCAAGTCCCGCTCCGAAACATTGGCACTGATCACAATCTTTCGGCGTACATTCTCGCGGTTAATCGTATTCGGTCCGGCAGCCGAACGAATCTCAGCCACATAGCTCAAGGGCACTTTAGTACCGTTGGCATCGATCATCAGATTGCGGATATCGTCCATCGTCGCCCTACTCTCATCGGAAGTCTTGACCGTCAAGTCGAAAGTTTTTCCGTCATCATATACCTGGCTGACGACTTCACCACCAAGCATGACATTCACATATTCCTGGAACTCCGGCAGCGGAATACCGAACTTAGCCAAGATATCACGCTTCGGTGTAATCGTCAACTGCGGCCGTTCGATCTGTTGCTCCACTTTCAGGTCCACCAATCCTTCAATTCCCTTTACCGCATCCTTAATCTGATTCCCGATCTGGAACATCCGGTTCAGGTCCGTTCCGAACAACTTAATGGCGATATTCGCTTCCGTACCTGAAAGCATCGCATCAATACGATGAGATATCGGCTGACCGATCTCAATATTTGCTCCCGAGATAGTCGATAACTTCTCACGGACATCATTCGTTACTTCCGCTCTCGAACGGTCCTTCAACTCAAACGGAGCCTCAATCTCACTGACATTCACACCTAAGGCATGTTCATCCAACTCAGCACGTCCGGTCTTGCGGGCCACCGTCTGGATTTCCGGCACCTGCAACAGTAATTCTTCTGCCCGACGCCCGATCTTATCCGACTCTTCCAAGGAAATACCCGGCAATGAACTGACATTAATCGTAAATGATCCTTCATTAAATGGAGGCAAGAAGCTGCGGCCCAATGTAAAGAATAATCCTAAAGCAACGACAAATACAACTATGGTAGAACCTAACACGGCCTGTTTATGATGAATGGAGAAAAGCAAAGCCTTCTCATATACACCACGCAGCTTTCTCGCTACCCAGGCATCTTGAGTTGGTTTCTCTCCTTTCCGATCCAACAAATAACTGCACAAAACCGGAGTCAATGTCAAGGCTACCACCGTCGAAGCAAACAAAGCTACGATAAAAGCAATTCCCAGCGGAACCAGCATACGGCCTTCCATCCCCGTCAGGAAAAACAAGGGAACAAAGCTCACCACAATGATCAAGGTTGAATTCAGGATCGGCATACGTACTTCCCGCGAAGCATCAAAAACAACATCTTTCGTCGGGCGCTGTTGTTCTACCGGTAATAACCGATTCTGGCGTAATCGCTTATATACATTCTCCACATCCACAATTGCATCATCCACCAACGAACCGATGGCAATTGCCATACCACCCAAACTCATCGTATTGATGGTTAATCCGAGGTAATGCAATGTCAGAATAGAAACCAGCAGTGAAAGCGGCAAAGCTACCAACGAGATCACCGTTGTACGCACATTCATCAGGAAAAGGAAAAGGACGATGATCACGAAGAAACTTCCCTCAAACAGACTGTTCTTGACATTATTGATCGAGCTATCAATGAAACGGCTCTGACGGAAAATATCAGTTGAGACATGTACATCACTCGGCAGGTTCTTCTGTAAATCCGCCATCACGGCATCCAGTTTCTCCGTCAGTTCAATGGTACTGGTATTAGGCTGTTTGGTTACTGTCACCAGGATAGCCGGTTTTGTCCGTTCGGAAGCCAGACCCAACTTCGGTTGTTTACCGCCGATTTTTACCGTCGCAATATCTTCCAGGAGAACCGGAGTATTATCCGGTGTCATAGCCACCACTCCTTTTGCCAGCTCTTCGGCTTTCGTTGTCGTCAAGACTCCACGTATAATATATTCATTGGAATATTCATACAAGACACCACCGTTGGCATTCTGATTCATCTGGCGACAAACCAATAATACTTGATCCAGCCCAATTCCATAATGTTTCATCCGCGCCGGATCCAATAAGATCTGATATTCCTTGATGTCGCCACCGATAACAGCCACCTGGGCAACACCTCCGGTAGAAAGAAGTCGCGGACGAATGGTCCAGTCGGCCATGGTCCGTACATCGAGCAAAGAAGTCGTATCCGAAGTCAATCCGATAATCATCATTTCTCCCAAGATAGAAGACTGCGGTCCCATTGTCGGGCGACCCACATTCTGAGGAAGATCATCCGTTACAATTGCCAACTTCTCCGATACAATCTGACGGGCCAGATAAATATCCGTTCCCCAGTCGAATTCCACCCAGACAACCGAGAAACCCGTTGTTGAAGAAGAACGGACCCGACGTACATGCGTAGCTCCGTTGACAGCTGTTTCTACCGGAAAAGTAACCAAACGTTCTACTTCTTCCGGTGCCATTCCATTTGCTTCCGTCATAACAACGACTGTAGGCGCTGTCAGATCCGGAAAGACATCCACATCCGTATGATAGGCAGTATAAGTTCCGCCTATCAGCAACAACACGGCACACACCAAAACGACGAGCCGGTTGTGCAATGAATAATGTATAATTTTATTCAGCATATCCGTATCGATTTCGTTTAATGACTATGGCTGTGAGCCGGAATAGCATTGGATGCCGATGCCAGCTTAATCTGATAAGCTCCCTTTGTAACGACCTGATCACCGGCTTTCAGTCCGGAAAGTATTTGGACACGTTCGCCGTTGTCTGCGCCTAAAGAAACTTCCTGCTTCTTATAACATTCTTCATCCAGACGGATGTAAACAAAGAATAAACCCTGTTCCTCTACCAAAGCACTATGCGGAACACTTAGTACCGACTCCATCGGATTACCCAGTAAATATACTTCTACAAACGAACCCGGTATGATTGCTCCTTTGTTATCAAACTCGAACAAGACAGGAATATAGAATGAATTATTGGCAGAAGATTTGCCATACGAAAGGAAACGACCATTCAACTCGTCCAGTTTATATACCTGGTCATCATACGGTGTCTTAAAATATGCAGAACGCATCATCGGAATATGCGCATAATACTTTTCCGACACATCGGCCCGCAATACCAACCGATTATTCTGAGAAATCGTTGCCAAAGGCTGACCTACGGCTACATAATCACCTTCTTTCACCAGAATATTCTTCAAGAAACCACTCATCGTTGCCGTAACAGCCACACCATTGGATGAATGTTTTCCATTTACAGCTTCGTAGGCAACCTTAGCGTTCTCATAGGCCAAACGAGCCTGTTCGAAGTCCTTTTCTGAAACGATCTTGTCGGCTACCAGTCCTTTCATTCGTTCATATTCTTTCCGGGCTGTTTCGTAAGCATTCTTCAAACGCAAGGCTACATCACCATCCGATAATGTCCGTGAAGCCAGAGATAAAATCGTCTGTCCTTTTTGTACAGCCGTTCCGTCCATTAAACGGGTTGTTCCTAAGGTTACCACACCTGGAACTGTTGCTACAACTACCGATTCCGAACCTTGCGCTGCCTGAATCTGACCACTGGTTTTCAATACTTCTGAAAAAGCTGCCGGAGTCATTTCTTCCGTCTGCAAACCGATAGCTTCGGCATTTGCCTTCTTAAATACGATCTCGCCGGCTGCATGACTTTCTCCGGCTTCTTCATGTTCATGATTATGCTCATCTTCTCCGTGTTCGTGATCATGTTCATGATTATGTTCCTCGTGTGCATGTTCGGTTTCTTCTTCATGATGATGTTCATGATCATGCTCTGTATGCACACTCTTTGCCTGACAACCCGCCAATAAATAGGCAGTTGCCAAGAATACCCAATATATTTTCTTCATTTGTTTTCTGATTTGATTAATTGTTATATTCCTCTGAAGACCGGACTTCCAATAAGTCTTGTCTTCTAAACAATCGATACAACAGACATACAAACAGTCTATTATATCATAACATCGGATCAAATCAGGGAAGGAGGAGCACGAAGTCCTTTAGCCCGTGGTATCCACGAGGTATGCAACGTCTCCTGATAGACGGTTCGCCCTTGTTCAAAAAGAGCAGATAACCAGTCTGAATCTTGTCGACGAAGTAAATAGAAAAAGGAAAATATAGGAACCAGCCAAAGGTGTATATCTTCACCTACTACATGTTTCTCAATAGCTGGTTTTAATGCCTGATTATGTGTGCAGTCGGTTGCATGATCATGATCTCCACCATGGGAATGCGTATGCGCATCCGAAGCGGCTCCATACCATAACCATTCATAACAAGGAGAACCATCGGCATGGTGATGATGAGGAACGATTACTGACAGCAAAACCAGAAAGCTCGCTATCAATACCAAAACATAATATATCCGTTCCTTCAGTCTCATCCGTTTCTCTCTGCCGTTTATTAATTCTTTGCAAAGAAAAGGAAAATCAATCAATTTCGCAATAACCGAAATCAAAACATCGTAAAAAACAAAGCAGAAGTCATGTATAAAACCCAACCCACGAGTTTGATTTTATACATGACTTCTACCTTATATTATCATCCGATCAAAATAACGGATTCGCTACCTTCTCGTCCAATAAAGCCAATTTAATGACTTCCTGAATATCGCTTACATAGTGGAATGTAACCCCTTTCAGATATTCCGGTTTGATTTCATCAATGTCTTTCTGATTTTCCTTACACAAGATAATCTCATTGATGCCGGCCCGTTTAGCCGCCAAAATCTTCTCTCGGATACCTCCTACCGGAAGAACTTTACCACGTAAAGTGATTTCGCCTGTCATCGCCAGATTACTCTTCACCTTCCGCTGCGTGAAAGCCGAAACCAAAGAAGTTACCATGGTAATACCGGCACTCGGACCATCTTTGGGAATAGCCCCTTCCGGTACATGGACATGAACATTCCAATTGTCAAACAGGTCTTCTGCTATACCCAACAAAGGAGCATGCGCATGAATGTATTCCAATGCCAGCATCGCTGATTCCTTCATGACATCACCCAGGTTACCGGTCAACGTCAGTTTGCCGCCTTTGCCTTTGCTCAAGCTGGTTTCAACAAACAGGATCTCGCCACCAACAGCCGTCCATGCCAAACCTGTCACCACACCGGCATAGTCATTACCCTGATATTTATCACGCGTATATTCTATCGGTCCTAAATAATCATGCAAATCTTCCGGTTTGATTTGTGCCGGAAGCACTTCATCCGAGGCTTTCTTATAAGCCAGCTTACGCATCAACTTGGCAATCTTCTTATCCAGTTCACGTACACCGCTTTCGCGTGTATAGGATTCGATGATCGCCTGGATTGTTTTCTTCGGCAACTTCACTTCCTTCTTATTCAATCCATGAATCTCGGCTTCTTTCGGGATCAGATGTTTCGATGCTATCTCTACCTTTTCTTCCTGAATATAGCCACTTACCTCGATCAGCTCCATACGATCCAATAAAGGTTGGGAAATTGTATTCAGATTGTTGGCCGTAGCAATAAACATCACATGGCTCAAATCGTAGTCCATATCCAGGTAGTTGTCATGGAATGCACTGTTTTGTTCCGGATCAAGTACCTCCAGCAAAGCAGCAGCCGGATCACCTTTAAAGTCGCTCGACACCTTGTCGATCTCATCCAATATAAATACCGGATTGGAAGTTCCTGCTTTCTGTATATTCTTAAGGATTCGTCCGCACATAGCACCAATATATGTCCGGCGATGACCTCTGATTTCTGCCTCGTCGTGCAAACCACCCAAGGAAACACGTACATACTTCCGGCCCAATGCTTCTGCAATAGAGCGGCCCAAAGAAGTCTTTCCGACTCCCGGAGGACCATACAAGCAGATGATAGGCGACTTCATATCTTTCTTCAGCTTCAATACAGCCAAATGTTCGATAATACGTTCCTTTACCTTCTCCAAACCATAATGATCCCGATCCAATACCCGACGGGCATGATTCAAGTTAAAATTGTCTGTCGAATAGGTTTCCCATGGCAAACCGACAATGGTCTGTACATATTGCATCTGCACCGAATAATCCGGAGACTGCGGATGCAGGCGTTGCAGCTTATGAAGTTCTTTGTCGAAAATCTCGGCAACGGCTTGCGGCCATATCTTATCAGCCGCTTTGTCCTTCAGCTCCTGTACATCCCGATCATTCACGCTGCCACCCAGTTCTTCCTGGATCGTCTTGATCTGTTGCTGCAAGAAATATTCCTTCTGCTGCTTATCAATATCTTCCTGCGTTTTCATCTGAATAGAAGCCTTCAGTTCGATCAGCTGAAACTCCCGGTTCAATAAAGTAAGCAACTTATAAGCACGTTCCTTCAGACTATCCATCATCAGCAACAGCTGCTTGTTGGCTACATCATTCAAAAGATTGGCACTTGCATAATTAATCAGATACAGTGCATTATTAATATTTCTGATGGCATAGGCCATTTCCCGTTGTCCGAGTTCGTTGGTTGCCATCAGGATCTTGATCATCAAATCCTTTACATTAGATAGCAAAGCCTTGAATTCTTTATCTGATTTTGCCGGGAAATGTTCGTTCAATAAGGTAATTCGTCCCTTCAGGAATGGTTCGTCCTGTACCAGTTCATTTAATTCAAAACGTTTCTTTCCCTGTAAAAGAACCGTAGTCATGCCGTCCGATACATCCATAACTTTAAGTACGTCGGCAATGACACCTATCGGATACAAATCGTCTTTGTTCGGATCTTCGACAGACATATCTCGCTGGCAGACTACTCCTATCATCGATTTCGAACTGCCCATGTCTTTTATCAGGTTCATTGATTTAGTTCGGCCTACCATAACGGGCAAAGCCACGCCGGGAAACAAAACCATATTACGCAACGGTAAAATAGGAACTTCGCTTTCCAGCTTGTCAATCCCTTCCGTAAAATCCTCATCGTTATCACAATTCGTCAGAATGGGTATTACAATATCCATCGGCTCGTCTGCTATAAACGAGGAGGCGGAGAATATTTTCTTTTTACTCTTCATACTTCTAATTAAGCGGTTGTATAATTTTTTATACAATAAACGTGCCAAAGGTACGAAAAATAGCAGAATCTCTCTAATTTTGCAGCTGGTAATCAGAAAAAAGATGGCGAATCCTTATTTCCAGTTCAAGCAATTTACGGTTTGGCACGACAAGTGTGCGATGAAAGTAGGTACCGACGGTGTTTTATTGGGTGCCTGGTGCTGTGTAGAAAACATAACACGCATACTCGACGTGGGTTGCGGAACCGGACTGATTAGTCTGATGCTGGCCCAGCGTTGCCAGGCAGAAATCGACGCAGTGGATATAGACGAAGCGGCCTGTATCCAAGCGCGCGAAAACGCCGACCGCTCACCTTTCGGTGACCGATTGCAGATTTTCCATCGTTCTTTTGCCAATTTTGTCAACGAATCAGCCGGAATCCGCCAATATGACTGTATTGTTTCCAATCCGCCTTATTTCATTGATTCACTGAAATGCCCCGACAAACAACGTAATCAGGCACGGCATACGGATACACTCACATTGGAAGAACTGATTGAAGGCAGCAAGCAACTTCTGGCCCCGCAAGGAAAACTCTGTTTGATCCTGCCTTTCGACCAACGGGAAATCCTCTTACCTATTATATATAAGGAGTCTTTGTTCCTGTACAAAGAAACGGCAGTTCTGCCCACTCCTACTTCTCGCCCCAAACGATTGCTGGTAGAAATATCCGACACACCGGTTACAGAAGTCCAGGCAGATACCTTGACAATCGAGAAAGAAAGGCATGTTTACACGGATGATTTTATAGCGTTGGCCAAAGATTATTACCTGCATCTATAGCAATAACAACTTGATCACTTTGAAAGATTTTACAGTTGATAGCCAACAGTAAGACAAAATCAGCCTTAATCTGCTAACATCCATTCATATCATATTGCACAAAAAACGAGCAAAAAGGGCTATTTTCATCCCTATTTTCGTCTACAAAGGAGGATTTTATGCCTACTTTTAACCCAATTCATGCCTATGTTTTACCAAAAACACGCCGGGAATTTGTTCAAAGCTAGTAGGATTTCCCGTAAAAAGTCAGGTATTTTGAAGATAATTCCCGTTTATTTTGTCCGTGACACGCTTTTTCGGCAGTTTTTCACCTGCAGAGAGGCTGTTTTCCTTTCATTTTCTTATTCAAATCCAGTTACTTTTGATCTACCAAAAGTAAAGTAAATCCAGCCACCAACCAACAAGATCTATTTTTCTTGCCCAGAACTTACTGGATCAACAATCTTTTTTTACACAAACACGCCTTTTACTTTCTTTTTGACAAACCTCAACTTCGCGAGAATCGCATAAAATCAAACAAGCCCGTACTCCGAACCGTACAGCTCAGTTTTAAGGCGGTTAAATTGACAAAGTGTCAGAATGTCAATCTGAAGAGAAATGCCTGTCTGCCTAACTTCAAGTAACAATTAAATAAGTCCTAAATCTTTAGCAATCCGACAAGCCTCGATAGAATTCTTAACCTGAAGCTTACTGAGAATCTCTTGCCGGTGCCTGCTGACCGTATTGATACTGATCGAAAGTCTTTCTGCTATATTTTTACTCATCAGTCCTTTATCAATCAGTCGGAGCACTTGTCTTTCCCTATCCGACAAGATCTTTAAATCATTCTTTACTTCCAGCTCTTCCGTTTCTCCTGTTACCGAATTGACCACTACACTCCCGTTTGGCAAATCAACGGTCAACGGAGTATATAAACACAAAGCCAACCATAAACTATTCCCATTGGGTTCGGGAACATAAAACAAACGATGCAAAACGGCATGGTAATTACCGGCAGAATCTTTCATCCGCAACTTGTTTGCCAGATAATAATGATGACGACGACCTTTAGGCAAATGCTTCACAAAATGGAAAAAACGCAGTTCATGCAAGTATTTATTATGCAAATCATCCGGAGAAACAAGCTTTAAGATCTCCTCTTCCCAAATAGAACCAATACGATCTTCTTTATCAGTCATTTTTCCAAGTTCTAACACGTCAGAGAAATCACCATAATAAATATAACTGGTATTGGCATGCATATCACTTAATACAGCAATGGCGTTTTCAATTGTGGCATATCCCGAAGCAATTCTTTTATACTTATCCAGTTCTCCGGCATCCAGATCTTCTCTTGAATTCGTAAAATCCTGTCGTGAAAATTCGTTGGTCAGCTTCTTTACAATATCCATAGCGAAAATGGTTATTAATAATCATTGTACAAATTAATCTTGCCATTTACCTTTGCAAAGGTAAATTTAAAATGCAGTTATACACAAACTGCCAAATGAAAAATGAAGAAAAGATTCCATTGATTGATTCATTCATATTTAATTATACTAGCATTCAATGAAAAAGTTATTTTTTACCTTATTGGTTTTAGTGTCTTCCCAAATGGGGATAGCCCAGTCGCTGGAGAAGATGCAATGGTTCAATGAACCGGAAGAATGGGAAATCAAAGACAATTCGCTGTCAATGTTCGTAACACCTCAAAGTGATTACTGGCGGATTTCGCATTACGGCTTCACAGTTGATGATGCCCCTTTCTACTACACTACCTATGGAGGAGAATTTGAAGTAAAAGTAAAGGTAACAGGAGATTATAAGCAACGTTTTGATCAGGCAGGATTAATGCTGCGGATTGATCACGAGAATTATATCAAAACCGGTATTGAGTTTGTCGACGGTAAGTTTAATATCAGTACGGTTGTAACACACAAAACATCGGACTGGAGCGTCATCGCGCTCGATAAACCGGTTCCTTATATCTGGATCAAAGCAGTCAGACGCCTGGATGCAGTTGAGATCTTCTATTCGCTCGACGATAAGGAATACACCATGATGCGTACGGCCTGGTTGCAAGATAATATTCCGGTCATGGTTGGCTTAATGGCCGCTTCGCCCGACGGCAAAGGATTTAAAGCAACCTTCGAACATTTTAAAGTAAAGCATCTTCCGGATTGTCGCAGACTGGAATGGCTGAAGAAAAATGCAGAAGAATAAGTAACTCACAAATGAATAATGTATCAAAGCAGGCAAAAGGATTTATTTTCTTTTACCTGCTTTCTTTATTATTATACCATCGTTCCAAACGGTATTTTTGTCAAATTGATTTCTCATTATATATTTGTATGCAAGAACAGATTTATCTGTACATATTATAATAACAATAATTCTTTATAAGATATGGAAAACGAATTTTTAAAACTCATTGAAACACGCCGTAGTTGCCGTAAATATTTACCTGAACAGATTACCGACGAAGAACTGAATGCCGTATTGCGGGCCGGAACCTTTGCTCCAACCGGAATGGGCTGGCAATCTCCATTCATCGTAGCCGTACAGCAAGAACAAATGAAAGAGAAGCTGGCAACCATGAATGCGGCTGTTCGCGGAAAAAGCGGGAATCCTTATTACGATGCACCAACTTATGTATTGGTTTTCGCTCCAACTGACTGCCCGTTTGCCATTCAAGACGGAACTTGTGTACTCGAAAACATGATGCTTGCCGCCCACGCCATAGGACTTGCCAGCTGTTGGATTAATCGTGAGATCGAAATGTTCGCTACCGAAGAAGGCAAACAACTGATGAAAGAAATGGGACTTCCCGAAGGTCTGGGCGGAATCGGAGCCATTGCTTTAGGTTATCCGGCAACAACACCGGCCGAACCGAAAGCCCGTAAAGAAGGATATGCCCGGATCATCCGATAAATGCTTCCGATGGCGAAAGCAGACTGACAGGTTGTCCTGAGGAAATATCCGCATTTGTCAGATTCGGCAATATTGACAGTCTGTCATCTACCCAAATCGGTTTGGCACACTATTCGTAGAGATATTAGCGGAAGTCGTAAAAAGACTCCGGTAAATGTCGATTATAAAATTATAAATTAAAACTTATACAGATATGAACATTAAACCATTAGCAGACCGCGTGCTTATCAAGCCGGCTGCCGCAGAAGAAAAAACTGTAGGTGGAATCATTATTCCGGATTCAGCAAAAGAAAAACCTTTAAAAGGTGAAGTGAAAGCCGTTGGTCAGGGAACCAAAGACGAAGAAATGGTTGTTAAAGAAGGTGATACTGTATTATACGGTAAATATGCAGGTACTGAAGTCGAATTCGAAGGCGAAAAGTACTTGATCATGCGTCAATCTGATATTTTGGCAATCATCTAAATAAAAACCTACAAACAAACAATTTTAAAACGAATAAAATCATGGCTAAAGAAATTAAATATGATATGGATGCCCGCGACCTTTTGAAGAAAGGTGTGGACGAATTGGCAAATGCCGTTAAAGTAACTCTGGGTCCGAAGGGTCGTAACGTAATTATCGAAAAGAAATTCGGTGCTCCTCACATCACAAAAGATGGTGTTACAGTAGCAAAAGAAATCGAATTGAGCAATCAGTTTGAAAACATGGGTGCTCAGTTGGTTCGTGAAGTAGCATCAAAGACTAATGATAACGCAGGTGACGGTACAACTACTGCAACTGTATTGGCACAAGCAATCATCGGTGTTGGTTTGAAGAACGTTACAGCAGGTGCAAACCCAATGGATTTGAAACGTGGTATCGACAAAGCCGTTGCTAAAGTTGTAGAAAGCATCGCTGAACAAGCTGAAGAAGTTGGCGATAAATTCGAAAAGGTTGAACACGTTGCCAAAATCTCTGCCAATGGTGATGAAGCTATCGGTAAACTGATTGCAGAAGCTATGCAAAAGGTAAAGAAAGAAGGCGTTATCACAGTAGAAGAAGCCAAAGGTACTGAAACAACTGTTGATGTTGTAGAAGGTATGCAATTCGATCGTGGTTACATCTCTCCGTATTTCGTAACAGATACTGAAAAGATGGAATGCCAGATGGAAAATCCGTATGTATTGATCTACGACAAGAAGATCTCCGTATTGAAAGACTTGCTGCCAATTCTTGAACCGACAGTTCAGAGCGGTCGTCCGTTGTTGATCATCGCTGAAGACATCGACAGCGAAGCTTTGGCTACTTTGGTTGTAAACCGTCTGCGTGGTTCTTTGAAGATCTGTGCTGTGAAGGCTCCGGGCTTCGGCGATCGTCGTAAGGCTATGTTGGAAGATATTGCTGTATTGACTGGCGGTATCGTTATCTCTGAAGAAAAAGGTATGAAGCTGGAAGGCGCTACTATGGATATGCTGGGTACTGCTGAAAAGATCGTTGTTAACAAAGACAACACAACTATCGTAAACGGTGCCGGCGACAAGAAAGCTATCCAGGATCGTATCGGTCAGATCAAAATGCAGATGGAAAATACTACATCTGATTATGATAAAGAGAAACTTCAGGAACGTTTGGCTAAGATGGCAGGTGGCGTAGCTGTTCTGTACGTAGGTGCTCCTTCTGAAGTTGAAATGAAAGAAAAGAAAGACCGTGTTGATGATGCTTTGCATGCAACTCGTGCAGCTATCGAAGAAGGTACTGTTCCTGGTGGTGGCGTTGCTTACATCCGTGCTATCTCTGCCTTGGAAGGCTTGAAAGGTGAAAACGATGATGAAACAACGGGTATCGAAATCGTTAAACGTGCCATCGAAGAACCGTTGCGTCAGATCGTTGCCAACGCTGGTAAAGAAGGTGCCGTTATCGTTCAGCGCGTAAAAGAAGGCAAAGGCGACTTCGGTTACAACGCTCGTAAGGATTGCTTCGAAAACTTGTGTGCTGCTGGTGTAATCGACCCGGCTAAGGTAACTCGTGTAGCATTGGAAAATGCCGCTTCAATCGCTGGTATGTTCTTGACTACTGAATGTGTTATCGCAGACAAGAAAGAAGAAACTCCGGCTGCTCCGGCAATGAATCCGGGTATGGGCGGAATGGGTGGAATGATGTAATCTCATCCCATATAAGATAATAATAATCCCGGTTGCTTATCCCCAAAAGAAAGCAACCGGGATTTTTTTGTTTCCCACTTTCTCCTCTTCATATTCTCTTAATGGTTACTTTTCCGAAACTTCGGAAAACCTCAATGCGGCGGAAAAGTGCTTCCCGAAACTTCGGAAAGTCCCAATACGACGAAAAAGTGCTTCCCGAAACTTCGGAAAGTCCCAATGCGGCGGAAAAGTACTTCCCGAAACTTCGGAAAATCCCAGCGCGACGGGAAAGTGTTTCCCGAAACTTCGGAAAACCTCAGCGCGACGGGAAAGTGCTTCCCGAAACTTCGGGAAACCCCAGCGCGACAGGAAAAGCTTTTATCTGTATTAAGAACGGCTTACCTGCAAACCTTTATTCGAAAGATTCATTTCTACCAGGCGGGCGTTTGCATTCGCAGGGTTTGTCATCAATGTCTGCCGAATCCGACGGGCAGCGTCCGGATCTTTTGCTACGACATATAAATATCCGCCACCGCCGGCTCCCGGTAATTTATAACCTAAAGCTTCGTCCTGGATACGATTGATAATGGCTTCCACAGCCGGAGGATTCGTTCCGGAATCAAGCGCCTTGTTCTGTTCCCAACTCTTCCCTACCAGACGACCGTACTGTTCGAAGTTTCCTAACTGAATCGCCTCAAACATATCCAAGGCATGACGTTTCATCTCTCCTAAAATATGCAGATGAGCAGCACTGTTGAGAAACATTCCCTGAACAATCTCTGCCAATATGTGCTTTGCCGTCCGGGTAATTCCCGTATAATACAGAATATGACAAGACTGATAACAAGGATCTGTGAAGAGATATTCAGGCAACCAACGGACTTGCGGATGCTGATAAAAGCCATCGTTGGTCTGCAATAACTTCAGACCGTGCAATACACCGCCATATTGATCCTGCCAGCCTCCGCCGGTGGTGAGCAACTGTTCCAAAATCAAGGTACGGCTACCGATTTCATTCTTATCCCAGCCCAAGCCACAGAAGTCGGACAAAGATCCCAAAACGGTTGCTGCCAGAATTGAACTTGTTCCCAAACCTGAACCCGCCGGAATAGCAGCCAACAACGTAATCTCCAAACCACTGCCGAAGTCTTTCAGCTGTTCTTCCAATGAAGTAAACTTATCCGCTGAAAAACGGGGTAAGAATCCGGCCAAAGCCAATGCCGCTTTCGGGATTGAAAAAGGCGAACCCACTTTATTGAAATCGGACAATTCTTCCCAAGTCTGAATCTGTTCCATGGCTCCCAGATCAATCGAGCGCAAGGTAATCCGATAATCTTTAGAAGGCTTGATATAAACCTGCAAAGGTGGTTGTCCATTCAGTTCGATGGCCACATTTACCACATTTCCTCCGGAGAAAAGACAGTACGGTGGCGTATCCGTCCATCCACCAGCCAAGTCAATCCGGACAGGACTTCTTCCCCATACAATCTGGTCGGGATAAACTTGCCGATGCGGACGCTGTAAATCCGAATCAAGCGTCTGCAACAAACCATCGCGCAGCAAAGCAAAGGCAGCCTGTTGCTCAGCTTCCCAAGGTTGTCCGGCCAATTGATGGGCTTTCGAACGGAACATATAATTATGAATGCGCTTCATGACCGGTTCATCAGCAGGCAATATATCCGGCAGTGGCAATCGATAATGCGCAAAGGCTTGGGCAGCATCGGCCAAATCCAACTGATAGAAGACACTTTTCGCATGATTCTTGGCCAACATCGGCCAGTTTTCCCGACAATAAGAATCCCGCTGTTCTACCAACCGCAAGAGATTGGCCTGATCAGACAGTTGGTTTGCCGACAACTTCTCGGCTTTCTCCCAGACTTCTTTACCGGCGATCAATTCAGGTTCGGATATCATCCAGCGCAATACAAGACCTAATTCCTCGACAGAGGTACAAACCGGAAAGATAGGCGCTTCCTGCAAATCCGAGAAATCGGGCAATGAAACCTGGCGTTCCTGCATCCATTCCTGTACCGGTTTTTCCATCCATTGTGTCGAAGCATCATCGCGTTTTCCCTTAAAGGCATCATAAAAGCCATACGGACGAGCCACAAATGCAGATTCCCGCAAGGGAACAACATCTACACAAACACCGGCAGGCAAAGTCAGACTCCAGTCATTTCGTGGCACACCGGTTATAATATGTCTGTTGGCCAGTTGCCATTTTCCTGCCACATGGCTATTCTCTATCCATACTTCCGAATTATCAGCCGTCAAAGGCTTATCCAGGATTGCATTCTGTACAAACATCGCCGGATGCGGTTTGACTTTCCGATGCATAATGGCTCGCTGGTCGCGCACCAGATTCTGTACAGCCAACGTAGAAGAGATTAATTCCCTACTCGTTCCATAATGATAAAACTCGCCTCCAGGCAACGGCAGAATAACCACCTTCAACTGATTCAAAGCTTCATCCTTTACCTGCGGATTCCGCCCTAATGCCAATCCGAATTCTCCATACATATCGTAGAAGTTCCAACTTCCGTCGGCTTTCTTGGAGCGTTCAGCCAATAGCTGGACAGCTTTATCGCTTAACAGCCAAATACCAATATCCATCAGGAACAAATGCGAACCCGACAAAGAAGCCAGTTGTTCCAAAGAAGGCTTTTGCCACATAAAATCCAGTTCGTCCGGACAATTCCGGTCTGATACAAAAACACCATGATTGGTTGCCAGTGACGGGTCAACCCATAAGCCATAACAAACGACATCGGCTTCGGGAATTTCCTGTAAAGGCTCGCTATTCCGGATATAAACATCTCCGCTGGCCACTAATGTATGCAAAGAATCCGGTGCCTTCTGCATGATTTCCCGATACAACGGAAGCTGCAACGACAGCAGATTCTGCGACAACCGCTGTCCCCGAGCCCAACGAAACACCGGAACGGGTGTCAAAATCTTTCCCGAAGGTGCATACGAAGGCAAACGCCGACTTTGTCCGCCGGCATGCAACAAGATACGCTTTTCCAAAGCCAGCCAAGACTTAAAATCGATATCCTTATGCTCTTTCTGCCAGCACGATTCCAACAGCCACGTAGTTCCGCCTCCCGAACCCAGCCGGGCACCTACAGGATCGGATGTACAAAACCAAGCATCTTCTGATACCTTTTCTATCTGATGAAAACAGTCCACCAAATTAGGTGGCAATGAAAGTAATGTCTTCATGTAATTCTATTTATCTTGATTTTATTCTCTTTCAATAAGTCGATAAAAGTACAAATTATTCATGAAAATACATTTCCGAAAAAATAGCTATCAATTGTTTTATTTATAAATTGCTATTACCTTTGTCGGAAGAAACAAGATAATAATTAATATAAACAAAATAAAGATGCACAACTGGTTTGAATGTAAAGTCTCTTTCGAGAAGATGCTTGAAAATGGTATGCAGAAGAAAGTAACAGAGCCTTATCTTGTAGATGCTCTGTCATTTACAGAAGCTGAATCACGTATTATCGAAGAAATTCGTCCTTTCATTACAGGCGAGTTTACGGTAACAGACATCAAGCGTGCACGTATTTCAGAACTATTCTTCAATGAAAACGGAGACCGTTACTATAAAATAAAAGTATATTTCATTACGCTCGACGAAAAAAGCGGAGCCGAAAAGAAAACAGCCGCTCAGATGCTGGCTCAGGCTTCTACTTTAAAAGAGGCAATCGCCGTACTGGAAGAAGGTATGAAAGGAACATTGTCTGACTATACGATCGCTTCGGTTACAGAAACTCAGTTGATGGATGTATTCCCGTTTGATCCGAACAGCATTCCTTCCGAACCCAAATCAAAGGAAGAACTGATTGCTGAACAAAAGAAAGCGGCAGAAACAACGATCTAAATCATATCATTATGGATATAGCTCAGCATATTCAAGAATTACAGGCTTCACTTCCACAAGGAGTGACGCTTGTTGCTGTTTCAAAGTTTCATCCGGTTGAAGCTTTGCAAGAAGCTTATCAGGCCGGACAGCGAGTATTCGGAGAAAGCAGAGCTCAAGAGCTGGTAGCCAAACAGCATGTTCTCCCCAAAGATATTGAATGGCATTTCATCGGTCCGCTGCAAAGCAATAAGGTGAAAGAGATTGCTCCATTCATCAGTCTCATTCATAGCGTTGATTCACTGAAGTTATTGAATGAAATCGAAAAACAGGCGGCCAAGCATGAGCGAATCATCCGCGTCTTGCTGGAAATCCATGTGGCAGCTGAAGAAACCAAACATGGATTTACACCCGATGAATGTCGCGAACTGGTAAATCATTTACCGGAATTACCCCATGTACAAATCTGTGGCATCATGGGTATGGCTACTTTGACAGACGATGAAAGCCAGATCCGCAAGGAATTCCATACCTTGCACGCGCTTTTCACCGAATTAAAGGAAACCGTATTCTGCCAATCAGAAGCTTTCTCGATCCTTTCCATGGGAATGTCGCACGACTACAAAGTGGCAATCGAGGAAGGAAGCAACATGATACGTGTGGGAACTTATATCTTTGGAGAAAGAGAATATTAATAACTGGTCAACAAAACGGTTGACTAACAATAAGTCTAATAAACAATAAAAAACAGAATAAATATGATTAACCTAAAGACACAATATGCGGGACTGACACTTCAGTCTCCTATTATCGTCAGTAGTTCCGGTTTGACCAATAATGCGGAACGAAACAAGGAATTTGAAAAAGCCGGCGCTGGTGCCATCGTTCTGAAATCATTGTTTGAAGAACAAATGGAAATGCAAAGCGATGCCATGTTGCAAGAATCCGATTATCCGGAGGCTGCCGATTATATCCGAGGCTATGTAAAGGCAAACCAAGTGGAAAATTACCTGGAACTGATCCGCAAATCCAAAGAATTGTGTACCATTCCTATCATTGCCAGCATCAACTGCTATCGGGCAGATACATGGATTGAGTTTGCCAAACAATTACAAGATGCCGGAGCTGATGCGATCGAACTGAATGTTTTCTTCCTTGAAACCGATATCCATCACAGCTGTGAAGACTTGTATCAGTTATATACCCAGATTCTGAAGAAAGTAAAACAAGTGGTTACCATTCCGGTCATCATCAAACTCGGAAAATACATCTCTAATATGCCGGCATTGGTTAATCAATTGAAGGCTAACGGCGCAGACGGCGTTGTTCTGTTTAACCGTTTCTATCAGCCGGACATTGATCTGAATACAATGCAACTGGTATCAGGCAATGTATTCAGCAGCCATTCAGATTTGAGCGACACGATTCGCTGGACAGCCATCGTATCCGGTAAGATTCCGAATATCAGCATTGCTTCTTCTACCGGAGTACACGACTGGGAAGACGTTGTTAAATGCTTGTTGGCCGGAGCATCTGCTGTTGAAATGTGTAGCGCTATCTATACACACGGAGCAGAAATCATCTCACAAATCACGACTTGCGTAGAAGAATGGATGCATCAGGCTCATTATGAATCATTGGATCAGTTTATCGGAAAACTGAATTATGCCAATATTCCTGATCCGGCATTATACGAACGCTCACAGTTCATGAAATATTTCTCCAACAGAGACTAAAAATCGTTGGAGTATATATACGAAAAAGAGAAAGTATCCGGTGAGGATATTTTCTCTTTTTCATTTTGACATTTTGTCAAAACAACCCTCTTATTTCTGCGATATTTCAAAAGATTCGTACAGATGATCGGGAATACGCGACGCACAGCGAGTTAAGATTTAACAAAAAGCTGTTCAATCCCGATATTTTCTGACAATAAAACGAAAGAAAAAACATTCCTTATAGGATTAATCGAGTAGCTGTCACTTTTTTGCATGTATAACTATCTTTTTATCATTCAAAAGTAGAACGGATTTGAAATCATTTCTGACAAAAAAATCTGTCTTTAAAAACGAGAAAAGGAAAAATCGCCTCTATTTGAAACATATTTTAATAATTTATTCTTATCTAAAAGGACTTTCCAGCAAGATATCACGAGTTTTTCAGACAAAACTCACTGATTTTGTTTCTATTTCTCGTTACTTTTTTCCAAAAAGCTTACCATGAATTTACCCAAACACGCCGGCTTTTGATCAAAACGCGCCGGCTTTTCATGAAAATGTACCGAAAAAGTGGGAATAAGCTTCCTTTTTCTCCTAAAATGTACGAGAAATTCATTTTATCGTGTCAGCAAAAAAGGAGAATAAGCTATTTTTAGTCAAAAATACGAGGGATTTACTTACATATTAAATTAAAGATCTACATAAATTACTATCAAGAGCAGATAAGGCTTAAACCTATAATATTAAGGGATATAATAACCAAGCCATAATACTTACTCACTCATTATCATGCCGTTTTGATTGAAGCTAAAAACTCACTGATAGTCTGCCCCGTCATCTGTTTAAAGAAACGCATCAAATGGTTAGACTCAGAGAAGTGCAGACGGTAAGCAATTTCTTTAACTGATAAACCTGTAAATAGCAAATCGCTCTTGACTTCCTGTAATAAACGTTGTTTCAACAAATGCACGGCCGACAAGCCAAACTCGCGCATCACAGCTTTGTTTAAGGTAACTCTACTAATATTCATCATCTCCGCATAGTCAGCTACACGCGTCTTTTCAGAAATATTCTTCTCAAGCAGTTCTTTATACTGATAGGCATAATTATTCAAAGGCGGATCAAAAGGCAAATCAAAACGATTTGCATAAAACCTATTAAGCAACAATAAGAATTGATACAGACAAGCAACGATCATGTGATAACTATCGGCAATTGGATTCCTCAGTTCCTTTTTCATTTGTAACAGTTGGCTAAGAAGTGGAGCCATCTCTTCTGTACTCATATCAAAAAATGTAGGATAATCATGCTGATAGCAATACAGTAACCTATACATAAAATATTTGTCTGAAAGGAAATTGTTTATAAATTCTTCTTGGAAAATAAGAAACGTATAGTCCAGTTTATCTAAATCCACATGCCATTCTTGTAATTGGAAAGGAGAAATAACAAGTACCATATTAGGATGCAATATTATTTTCCTTCCAGCCAGCAACATATATCCTTCGGCTTTCCGGAAGAAATAGAATTCAAAGAAATCTGTTTTATATCGCTTGTCAAGATTAAACCAACCTGTTTTCTCCGAGCTTTCTGCCGTATTGAGTAAACTTTGTTATTTTGTACATCATTAAAAAGAAAACACATTATGACAAACTCTGGTTTATTAAAAACTTTGTGTCTAGTTTGCTTCTTCATTATTGCTCCGATATACATTGGAGCTACGAATGCAAACAAAAAAGGGACGAAAGTCATTCTTTTCATTGGCGATGGAATGAGTATCGCCCAATGGCAAACAGGATTGATTATGAATCATTCTCCTCTGAACATCGAACGAATGCATTCCGTAGGAATAATGCAAACAAACTCTTTAACAGATTTCAATGGAGATGGTCCATCTCATGGAACAGCTATTGCTTCAGGCATAAATACCCGAAAAGGAGCAGTAGGCGTCGATTCAAACAATCAACCCACAAAATCAATTATTGAATATGCCGCTGAAAAAGGAATTATGACCGGTATAGTCTCAGCAAATACATTATTTGAAGGTAGCATTGCTCCTTTCATTGCCCATGTAAAAAGCAGGATGCAAAAAGAAGACATCGCTTTAGCATATGTAGAGCAAACACCCGATGTCTTTATTGGAGGAGGCATGAATTCTTTTTCTACACGCAACGACGGGAGAAATTTGTTGGAAGAACTGGAAAGAAAAGACTATCATGTTGCAAAATCAATCCATGAAATACAAAACATTAAATCCGGTAAATTAGCAGGATTTACTTCAGAAACCAATCTACCCGATATTTTACACGGACGAGGGAACACATTAACAGCATCCGTTTCTTCTGCTATAAATCTGCTAAATCAAAGTAATAACGGATTTTTCTTATTGATTGGTGATATGTTTATGGATCGGGCTTCCCACAATGGAGATACCAAGTTAGTCGGTCTGGAAACCATAGATTTTGACAAAGCCATCGGCATTGCTTTAGATTATGCAGAGAAAGACGGAAACACTCTTGTGATTGTAGCCGGCGGTCCTGAAGCATCAGGCATGACACTTGTTGGAGGAAATGAAAAACAAGAACCAATAGCCAAATGGACTATGCCAGGTATGATTCATACAAGTACCATGGTTCCTATATTCTCTTATGGAGTTGGAGCTGAAAAACTTCAAGGCATCATAAAGAACACCGACCTGTTTTTACATATAAAAAATATATTATGTGATGAATAAAACAAATAAAGATAAAATGATAAAAGCTATTTTCTTTGATATTGATGGGACTTTAGTAAGTTTCAAAACACATCATATTCCTCCGTCTACAATAGACGCCATCAGAAAGACAAAAGCAAAAGGTATCAAAATTTATATTTCTACAGGAAGGCCTTTTTCTTTAATTAACAACTTAGCGGAAATTGAAGAACTAATAGACGGATATATAACCGTTAATGGCGCTTATTGCTTTTCAGGAGAAGAAATTATTTCCTGTACCCCAATACCAATCAAAGATGTTCAAACGATGATACAGTTTTCCGACGAAATGAAATTTCCATGTATGATAGTAGGAGAACATGACCTAACGATGTACAATAGTGTCCTAAATAAATTTAGCCAATGATGTAAAAAAACAGAAAAAACGAGGCTCTTGACTCTTTTATCGTAGTTTTTATGATTATAGTTTAAAGAAATTTATTAATTTTGCGTCTAACATTAATTTATTAGCAATGGAGAAACTTAATAGAATCAAGGGCGCTTTAGCTGATGCTGGCAAAACCAATATATGGCTTGCTACACAAATTGGCCGTGATCCTGTGACGGTCTCGAAATGGTGTACAAACACCAGCCAACCAGACTTGCAAACTTTGGCAAAGATTTCTGACTTGTTAAACGTAGATATTCGAGAATTATTAATTAGAAGGAAGTGATTTTATTACAATATGGCTTCGGATTCAATTGTTGAGTTAACCGTTGGTGATGTAGTGAAGGCAACGGTAAAGAATATACTTAAAGACTATGCTATAGTGTCTTTTGGCGACATTATGGCATACTTGCCATCATCTGAGTATTCTTGGGGAAGAGATAATAACCTTAAGAATAAATTAAAGTTGGGTACGGAATTGAACGTTGTCGTTGTACAGATAACAGACAAAGGTGTGATGGTGAGTGTTAAAAGGATGTCTAAAGATCCATGGCTTAATATTGAAACTCTATATCAAGTCAATCAACAAACCAAAGGAAAAATAACGAAAATACTGAGTTTCGGAGCTTTTATTGAATTGCCAAGTGGGATTCAAGGCCTTCTTCACAAAAAAGAAATGTCTTTAGATGGTATGAAAGAACCAAGTGAAATTGTATTAGAAGGTCAAGAAATAGATGTCATAATTACTTCTATAGAAAAAGCTGATCGAAAATTATCCTTCTCCATCAAGCCTTTGTTGAATTAATCCTTTGAAGAATGATGAAGCAGAATCTACATATTCAATCGGAATTGATACTGAATCATATCGAGCTGACAGACTTGGATTTGTCTGAACTTCCACCATATCCGATAATTGAGGATAAAAAAGTTCAACCGAGATTCGTTGGAATTGTATGTAGATGCCGTTCTTTGGACAACTACGCATTTGTAGTAACCAATATGTGTGGCATCAATAATACATCAACTCCATATTCTCCAGTCCAGCTATATTTGGAAAAAAGCCAGTGGAAGGACGTAACCTATTTAAAAGAGGATATGTGGATTACCTTTGAACTTAAAAAACAGCCCAATCGAGACAGACATGCAGCAATTAATGCAAAATGTCTCTCTTCGACAAGTGATGACTATAATATTTGCAGGAATTACTTAGGCCGCTATGATAAGATTTACGGAACCGTTAATGGAAAACGTTTCAGTGAGTCTATCCTTTCTGTTGTTGTTGAGAGGTTTTTTAAGAAATCTGAAGGTCGTCAGTTAGTACTTTCTGATTTGTATCAAAAGAAGTCGCTCGATCCTAGGGAATGGGAACTTCTGCTATCAAATATGACGACAGAAGAGCGTGATTCTTTTACTTTTAATACTGACGTAATTGAACCATCTGCAGTACTTAGGGTGACTTTGTATAAATACCTTAACTCTATAGAGTGGATTAAACATTCATGTATCATTGATGCACTTATGTCAAGCATAGGCTCACATCATACCATTGAGTTGTTGATGGAGAGTTTTAAATCTGAAGCTGACAAGCAGGAGTGGATTGATTACGTGATTGATAGTGGCAAAACTTCTGACAAGCTATTCGCGGAACTATATTTAATGACGAAAAGTATTGATATTTTTAATAGAATAGCTGACAAAAGTTGTGTTTCTTCGCTTATATCAAAGGATAAAGATAAAATTAAAGATTATCTTCTTTTTTGTGTGTCAATCATGGGCAAAACAGAACTAGACTCTGTTGTTGACACATTTGATGTAGATGTATTGATTGATGCTCTAAAGCTCATGAGTGATGATGAGAGACTGAAATTTGTATGCAGTCTTTCTGATGAAAAGGCTTCAAAACTTGCTTCAGACAAGCGTTTTGAAGATTTTGACTTGACAAATAGATTGATGTCTATTGAAGAAGGCAGACGCATTCTTTTAAATGATTTATATGTAAGAAAATCAAACGACTACAAAGAATGGGATAATTATTTGTCACATCTTAGTGAAAGTGAACTCCAATCTTTTGTGTTAGATACTAAGTGCATTAAACCAACCGCTGAATTAAGATTCTGCCTTTTCAAATACACGAAATTGTTAGATTGGCTTAAACACCCAAGCGTTATTTCTATGATTGGTAAGCAAAACACTGAATCGGAAATAACTCTAAAACAGATTATTGATAATTTCGATAATGAAGAGGATAAAAAAGAATGGGTAATTTACGCAAAAGACAGTTCCATTTCTAATGAAGATCTTAAAATAGAATTATTTTATTTAACTGGAAGTGTTGATGCTTACCATGCAATTGAGAATAAATCTATCATATTAGAGCACATGAACGAAGCAGGGGTTCTTGAAGTAAAGAAATTCCTGAAATTCTGCTACGTTAATTTGAATGATGAAGATTTTAATAATGTCATTAATAGCTTAACATATGATAAATTTCTTGGTGGATTAAAAAAATTGTCCTCTGACGATAGTTATCAGTTGGTAAGTCGTTTGCCAGATGATAAAGCTATAGAAATCGTCACAAGCGAGGATTTCAAAGGAAGTAAACTGTTTACGTCTTATATTGGTCAGAAGTGGGATTCGATTAAAGGTAATATGCCATATTGTGTCTTTGATCTTGAATCTGACGGTGATTCTATAAGGGAATTTGCCTTCTATGCAGAAGATAATATGAGGCCATACACTGGAGAGGATCAAATAAATTCATTATTCAGAAAGCTAAAGAAATCACCAATTATTGTAGGCCATAACATCAAACTTTGGGATTTACCGATCCTTAATAAAAAAGGTTTGCAAATTCCAGATAGCACTTTCGTATGGGACACTCTTGAAATAGAAATACTTTTAAACCCATGTCGATATGCATACTCTTTGCATACAGAGCACAATGCAGAAGCAGATACAAGATTAACCAACGAACTGTTTTGGAATCAACTATATAGATTGTCTAATGATGAACACCTCGTTGAACAACTGCGGGATGTCCTTCCTGATAATATCGGGACTATAATTAATTCTTTGCGTGTTGATTATTTCTCGGAATATTTTAGAACTACAGCAAATCTTGAACGTCAGTTCTTCCAAGAATTACGTCCAATATCTGACGCGTTAATAAAGAAGCTGAATCAAATAGCTGTAATTCCAGAATCTGAAGCGACATTATTAATTGCTCCAAGTAATTTATGGTCACGTTTGGCTCAATATATACCATTATCATTCCCTGGTTCAAAAATAAGTAATGCATATAAGAGTATAGACATCAACATACTTAAAGACAAACAATTCAAGGATGTTATTAAACAATGCATTCTTGAACGGTTTTGTGTGGTGTCACGTACCCCAGTGCTTGAAAATCTTGCTCAATATCTTCGAGTAGTTGACACGGAAAGTAATAAACTGTCGTTTACAGAAGATGAATTGCAAGATTATCTGTGTCACTATAATAGTCATATTGATTGCATTGATGTTACTTCTTTTGAGGATGAAGATATCCTTTCTAAGGACTATAAACACATTTTCATTATTGGCACGGAGTTAGAAGACAGAGTTCATAAATGTAAGGTATGTGAAAACAAAACATTTGCTGATTTAATAGCATGTGGAAGTAAGCTTCCTTTCACTATGGCTTCAACTAATTTTGCTCCTGTCAAAGGTGACGAAATAAGGAAGCTGGGTATAACCAAACCAGAACTTGCTGCGAATATTTGGGCGGAAAGAGAACAAAATGGTCAATTTGCTTTTTATTTGAATTATCAATATCAAGCTTATAGAAAACGGTTCTTAGACCATTTCAAAACTAAACCACAAGTTTTGAAGTGGACGTTCTCGGGAAAGGATTATGGCCATATAAACTTGACTCAGGTTAGTAGAAAACGTACTGCTGATATGGTGATGCGCGTTAATAGTTCTACTACTCAAAGAAGTAAATACTGGTTGTTCCAAATCGCTTTGTTGAACAAAATACATGAAACGAATAAAGAACTCCCTATAGTATATGTTGTTAATGACAAGAAAGAAATTGAGAGGCTAACTAAATATGCAGCATCACAAGGATTCTTTATTCCCTCAAATGGTAATGGTTTCCGCAAACTCGAATATATAGGTAGCCATTCAAATGGAATGGTAATAATTACCAAGCAAGAATTCATAGATGGTGTAGGCTCATATAGAACTGATAAACCATTCTGCTATGTTTGGGATAATATGGACATAGATAGATACATGTTAATGTGGGATAAACTTCCATTTGATGATGATTTGGAAGAAGATGCAGATGATGAGCGTGACGATAAAGTTCATCATACTACACCACGTCAATGTATTCATGCAGCTTGGCCTATTTATGAGCACTATTGTTCGTTGGTAATGGCAAATAGTGAAGCTACACAATTCTATATTATAGATCCACATTTTGATGACTATGAGGATATTGCGAATAGTTGTCAAGCCCAATCTTTCAAGGTGACTCTATGGGAAACTGATAGTGATTACAATGAAGCCCTTGAAAACTCAGGTCTATATTTCGATGATAGTAGAGGTAAAGAAGAGGATATAGACACAATAACAGCTATTGAGTTAATCCGCAAACATTTTATTGGTGATTATCAATGGAAACCTACACAGGAAGAAGTACTTCCGTTTATGTGGGAAAAGAGAGGAGACTGCATTGTTTCAATGCCAACTGGTGAAGGAAAATCTGTATGTTTCCAAGGCCCGGCACTTTACAGAGCTTCAATTACCAAAAAACTTTCATTGGTCATAACACCTTTAAGGGCTTTGATGCAAGACCAAGTTGAAGAATTGCATAAAAAAGGATTTGCAACAAACGTTGATTATCTGAGTGGCGACCGCCAGCGACCAGAGGTTGAAAACATTTACCGAAAACTACGTTCTGGTGAAATTGCACTATTGTATATAACCCCAGAAAGATTCCGTGTTAAGTCATTTATGAATGTCCTATTCCAGCGTATGGAAATGGATGGCGGTCTAGAGTATGTCATTTTTGATGAAGCTCATTGTATTTCACAATGGGGACAAGAATTCCGTCCAGATTATAGGAATGCTGTTTTAACTTGCATAGAACTAAGAAAGCAATTCGATTTTATGTTCGCTTTGTTCTCTGCTACTGTCACAACACAAGTGGAATCAGATATTCGTTCTTTCTTGCCCGATATTCAAAGATTGGGACAAACTGCAGAGGATTATAATCCAATACGCCAACATATTGGAATTTCATTTGCTTTAACCGAGCATGAGGACGAAGCAAGAATTGGTGAGATTGTACAATTTATAGAAGATAAGCAGATAGATTTTTCATTAAGTTGTATGATCGTATTCTGCCGTACACATAGACAATGTGAGGAAACTGCTGATGCTTTGTCAGAATTAGCATTAAGATCTTCTCCTGGAAGTATATTGAACAAATGTATAGATAAAATAGGTTTTTATCATGCAGGTCTTGATGCTGATTTGCGTAATGATGTTTACGAACAGTTTAAGCGAAAAGAAGGCGTAGATCCACTTTACATTCTTTGCGCAACAAAGGCATTTGGTATGGGAATGGATATACCTAATGTCCATTATATAGTTCATTATAGTCCTCCTTCTGTCTTGGAAGATTATTTGCAAGAGGTTGGTCGTGCTGGACGTGATGAAAAGCAATATAAATTGGCGTTTGAGGATGGAAAAGAAAAAATTCCAGCCCTGTGTTTAACGTCAAAAGAAGACTTTAGAAAACTAAAAGAACTGTTAGTTAAAAGTCAGATGAGCTGGTCTAATTTGACCGATGCCAAGGATAAAATTGTTGAATATATAAAGCGTTTCCAAACTATTGAACAAACAAAAAAAGAACCAATTGTTGTTCCTTTTAGCGTTTGGGTCAAGAATGCAGAAGACTTTAATGATACTACAGCTTCAAGATTAGCTTTCCATTGGTTAGATCATATCGGATATATTAAACAACGTTATCTGTCACAGGCATGTCTTGACATTACTGTTAATGACAATGGAGGTAGGTCTTCATCATTAAAGCGGAATCCAGTATATTTATATTTGGAAAAGAATGCTCAAATAAAAGGTCAGCGTTCACTTGTTTCGATGAACGAAATGAGGAATAGCTTACGTATGTCTATGCCTAAGATTATGAATCAAATAATCTTATGCATGGAAGGTGGCTTATTGGATTTAAATGAGACTATGAACTGTAAACTAGTTCCTCGCAGATTTTGTGAAGCCACCTTTATGGTGAAACATGATAGAAACGATTTCGCCTTGCACATTGTGTTTGATGGTTTAAGGAATCTTCTTTCTGATTGCAAACAAGGCAAGGTTAGAATGATTGGCCAAAACGAGCGTGAACACATATATAAGCATTTAATGGATGATGTAATATATGATGATATCTATGATGACAATGGTGTTAAATATATGCCATGGAAAGCCGAATTTGACAATCCTCCCCGGTTAGCTGTCACTAAATATGATACTTTTAGAAAAAACATTTTAAAGCGCATGGGTAGTCAGATGTTTACTCTCCTAAATTATCTTCCCATGGTTAGCTATAAAGTTGAAAATCTTGAAGATGATATTATATGCCAAATAAAGCTTAAAAATGACGAATGGCCAAACTATCTCGAACAATTAGAGAGAGATTGCCGTACAATGATAAAATATGTTGTCGAGAAACCGGAAGAGTTTTGTTGGGCAAGAGTGATAATAGATCTTGGATGGAGTAAGAAAGGATATAGATATTTTGAGGATCTACTCTCTATCCTATATCATCTTGCATATGTTGAGCATTCTCCACTTGTTAAAAGTGGAATAGAGATTCTTGCTACAGAATCTACCGAATCTGAAATACCAGAAGGACTTTCAGAAGAATCCAACATGTTTGCATATCGTAAAGAATTTGACGATAATGAGAAGATAAAGAAAGTACGCCTATCTTGCATGGATATCTTTACAAGTGTTGATGAAAAAGAGCAAGGTACTTTTATTCAACGATATTTCCAGAGCAAGGACTATGAGGACTATTTAAGTCTTGCTGGTGATTATGTTCCTGATGGCTCAGACATAATGTCCGAGTTGACAGAAGAAGCTCTCAAAGCAGAAGAAGCAAAGTTGGAAAACAATGAGGATCAGAAATGTATTTATGAGCAACCTACGAATAAAAATGTTAATGTTCTAGCTGGTCCTGGTGCAGGTAAAACTCATGTCCTTACCTTACGATGTGCGAGACTCATCTACAAAGAACATGTAGATCCATCCCACTTGCTTGTGCTCGCATATAATAGAGCTGTCGTTGTTGAGTTGCGCAATCGCCTGAATAACTTATTTACAAAGTTAGGAATGAGCAGAATTGCTCATCAACTTAACGTATACACATTCCACGCATTAGCTAAGAAATGTCTAGGAAAGAAACTTGATGGCATATCAACTGAAATGTGGGAATATGAGTTCTTTAATTATTTGAGTAAGCACGTTAAAGATTTTAAGGCTCGTTTCCCTAACATCGAATATGTATTAGTGGACGAATTTCAGGATATCACCACAGTCCGTCTGGACTCCCTGCTTCGTATTCACCACATATTTAGAAATGCAAAGTTCTTTACTATTGGTGATATAAATCAAAGTATTTATGGCTTTGATAGAGTTCCAAAAGATAATTTTGGTAGGAAAGTCATGCTTCAACCTGAGCAGTATGCTGAAGTACTGGATCCAAGACCATATTATAAAAAACTTGACAGTGAAATACATCCTGAGCAGCTTTCAATGTTTACTAATTATAGATCATATCAAAAGATTTTGGATAAAGCTTCTGAGTTCATACAAGAAGGTGATATGCCTGTATCTTCGCAGTCTATAATGAAGTATGAACCAACAGAACCTTATGTTGAGGAATATGATAGTATCAAAGATAAAGGACATGTCTGGTTTAATGATATTATCAAAGTGGTTAATTGGGCAAAATCTCAGAATGTCGATGCCGAAGAAATCCATGACAATGACGTTTTGAAAAAAATGCGTCACATAGATACTATTGCGGTCTTTTTCAGAACAAATAACGAAGTGTATCGTGGCTATTCAAAGATAAAAACTTCACTCCCTAAGGATGTGAGAATTAGAATCCAAGGTGAAAGTCTGGGCGAGTTTTGGCGAGAAAGGGAAATTTACTATTTGGTAGACACGCTTAATCGCTATGCAAATCAAAAGATTGATATGCGCAACAATAAGACCGCTAACGGAATCAAGGAATTCCTAAAAAAGAAAATGCACGATTCTCCTTCATGGGATTCTTATTCATTAGATATCGCTTACACCTTGGTTCTGAACTACATGGACTCCATTCGTTCAGACTATGATTCACATACATGGAAAGACTTGGCTGATTATATTATAGACATCGCAAGCCGTGATGATGCTGGTCAAGTATACAAAATATATGAGAATTATCGTAAACAGAGAATTCTTCAGGAAACGCCTTTGACAGTAGTTTTAACTACTATGCACAAGGTAAAAGGACTGGAGTTTGATGTTGTAATAACGACACCATCCTTTGCAGGTTTGCCTTTACGTCCACATCGAGAATATGAAAAAGGTGAGAGTCCAAATGTAGACGATCTTGCAGATATGAATGAGGAACGAAGACTAATGTTTGTTGCTTATACCCGTGCAAAGAAGCGTTTGATAATATATAAAGCAGAACGTGAACGGGCTCTATCTCAAAGTTCTATTTATATTGCGCCAGACTATCCTGCACTGAGATATACAGAACCGAAGCCAGGTTTGGATAAATATTACTTATCATATACTGCTCAAAGTCGAATCTTCGAGAATGTCGATTCATACGTTCTGAATCAGATAAAAAAAGACGATCCCGTACATATTGTTAGAGATCAATATGGTAATTATTTCATTGTCCATAATGGTCATTATATTGGCCGTCTTTCAAGCAGGAGTACTATAAGATATCGAGCCGAAGAGGATGGAAAGACATTATTGAATGATTTTTTTGTCAGCAACGTTTTTGTGTGGACGTATGAAGATACACTTGCATCTGACAGAGCAAATAATACAAATTTTGCCGCCAGATGGTCACCAGAAGCAAAACAACAAGGATATATTAACATTGTACAAATTGCGGGATTTGGTACACCAAATCCATAAAAAATATAAAATATGGAACAGATTAAAGAAGATCTCCAGCATGTTTATAATCTTTCTGTTGAATCATTCAACAAGAAGGAATATTCTGCTTTTTTTCGTAATATCCGTCCGGGGATAGAGTATTTATCTCAATTTTTAATCTATGACTTCTTTGGAAATGAAGATGAAGCTGAGGATTTGATAAATGGTGATACGTCTATTTCCAAAAATAGAGAGGATAACTCATACTCTATTTCTTCATATCCAGCTAATTTCAAACCTACAGGAAGAGTTTTCTGTGAGTTATTCCCCAAAGCATACTTTTGTAAGCATCGAGACGTGACTTCTAAATACGCGACAGAAGAAAAGAAACGCATTAAACGAGGGTTAGATAGTTGTAGTGCAGAAATGTGTAGATACTATAGCATAGCAAGCGAGATGGGCTCACATGCAGGACGTTCTTCAATGGATGTAGAAGTTCAGGCTCGAAGCTGTGCGGCTTTCTTTATGGGCTTTTTGGATTATATTTCAAGCAATAGAATAGCAAGTAAATCAGCTATAGATTTTCTCGTCAAATTTGATAAATTTGTTTTTGGCGATGTTGATGACACAAGCGATTATCAGAATCAAATTGATAATCTAATAAAGGAAGCCGAAGAGAAAGATGCTGCTTTATTAACTGCACAGAAGATGCAACTTGAAGCTGAACAAGGTAAGTTGCTTGCAGAACAGAGAACAACTGAAGTTGAGTTGCGCAATAAAGAACTAGAGGATCAGATAAAACAGTTGCAAGAATTATTAGATAGCCAAACGGTGATAGTTGATGCACATAATGAAAATGCTGATGAAAATGACGTAGAGGATATTGAAGCAATCACTGTCACTGACGGTGAATCAAGTGGAGAAACAAATAAAGAATATGTAACTATATCAAGTAGTCATAATTTCAGACGGCTTCTTCAGGGTGCAAACGATTGGGACGTAACTGAAGAAACAATGGATGATGATCAACTTGATTTAATTGAATATACAGACGATAAATCAATGTTAGTTGCTGGTTGCGCTGGAAGTGGTAAATCCGTAATTGCCATGCATAAAGCAGAACAACTACATAAAAAGGGCAAAGATGTGATACTTATTGCATATACAAGATCGCTTAGCCGTTTTATGAGAAACGGGAAAGCTGACTCAACGTTTAGATTCTTCCATCACTATCTCTGGAAAAATAAATTGAAAATGCCAAAGGCTGACTATATTATTGTTGACGAAATTCAAGATTTCACGAAAGATGAAATACAGGAATTTATTGATGCAGCCAGAAAGCATTTCTTGTTCTTTGGAGATACAGCTCAGTCTATATATAGGCAATATGGTAAACAAACCATGACAATTGCTCAAATAGGCACAATGACAGGATTAAATACGTTGCAGCTCTTCAATAACTATCGTTTACCACGACCTGTTGCGAAGATAACGCAAGACTATGTTGGTGTTGATGTCCAGGAATATAAAGAAAAAGTGTATCAGAACAAGGAAACAGAACTTCCACATTTTATACATTTTGATAATGAGCAGAAACAAATCGAGGCTCTTTTAAGATTAGTAAAAGATAATCTTGGGAGAAACATAGGAATCTTGTTGCCTAATAATCCAGAAGTAATTCGAATAAGTCAAGAGTTTAAGGATAATGATGTTGAATGTGAGTTCAAATATAATAAAGGCGATAATGATTTCGACTATGTTGACAATTTGGACTTTAATACAGTCTTACCCAAAATATTAACATATCATAGTGCAAAAGGACTTCAATTTGACATGGTAATCCTTCCAATGTATAATGGCGCAAATGACGATGAATCGAGGAAGGCACTGTATGTTGCAATGACTCGTACCATGCACTCCTTATATGTACTGTATTCCACGCAATCGTTGCTGCAGCCTTTGGACAGGGTTCCTTCCCATCTATATCTTAAGGAATAGTGGTATAATCGAAAGAGGACATCATCTTTATAGGTGATGCCCTTTTTGATATAAAGAAGAATCTTACCGATGAAACCTGTAACCAGTGTTTTCTTCTTCCTTTGGAGGCTTCTTGGCTGCTAATGCTTCTGGCTCCTTAGCATTGGCTTTGGCTTCATCGTGGTTTTTCTGTCCAGGAACCGTTTCGCTATTGCCTTCGCCTTGGCTTTCCTGAGTACCATTGTTTAGCTGAAGTTGGATGGCATCGACCTTTTGCGTAATCATCTGTGAAGCTTTCTTCACGTCCGTCAGGATGGTCTTGATGAAGGTGAGTTCCTCTTTCAGACTATCCAGCCAGCCTTTGAGATAGGCAGCTGAGTCTTCTTTCAGACGCTTGGTCATGCCATAACGCTGTGAGACAAGGGCTGCAGTCATTTCCGCTTTCAACTCCTCGGCACTATATTCCTTACTGCCAAAGGAGGTGGGCTTGAGCCTATTCAACTGGTCTTCAGCACCCGTCGAGTGAGCCATCTCGTGGAAGAGATTGCCGTAGAAAGACTCGCCATCCTTGAACTGTTCCTTCGTCGGAATGACGATTTCCTTCTTTGAAATGCTGTAGTAGGCATTGTCGCCATAAGTGGGTTTGATAGGACATATCCACTCGTTATGCTCAATTATGTGGTCAACAGGCTTGAAGGAGAGCTCTTCGCCTTCTGCCACTTGCGGACGCACCTGCTGATTCTGCTCTTCCTGCTTGCGGTATAGTTCTGGTCGTGCTTCCTTCAGGTTGGTCTGGTCAACATTGAAGACATTATAGACAGACAGTTTCGGATAGACGTTATACTTCGCCCTTTCTTCCTCTGTCAGCCGCTTGTAGTCTTCGTATTTGATTTTTTCCTTCGTTTCCTTCTCAATACAGGTGAAGTTGGTGATGAAGACAGGAATGGACTTGCTGCCTTTGTTGATAGACACCTTGGTAAGTTCATTGCTTTCTGCATCGGTGAGCTGCACCTTATCACCTTCCTTGTCCTTGCCGTAGTTGAGTCCTACCACACGATCGAAGGTGCAGAAGACAGGAATCTTAAAACCCTCTCTCTCACAGTGCATCATCAGCATCATTGCATTCATGCTGTTGTACTCTCTGCCTGAGAGGTTCTTAGGCCATGTGAGGGCACCCTCCGTGAACCACGGCTTCTGGCTGAGTGGCAACACGGGAAGTTCCGTTTCAAGATGCCGGTAAAGCTGCTTGATTCCACGCTTATAACCTTGACCCTCTCGTTATATGACTGGACGCATTACACCACGAAGAAAAGTGCGGTGAAGATGCACACGCTCCTTGATTACGATTGTCTTTTGCTTGAGTTCGTGAACATTACGGATAGGAAAGTGTCGGACAACAAGGCTGCTTTTGAAACGGACATACAACCGTTCAGTGTCGTGGTTGCCGACAGGGGGTACTGTGGCTACGCACTGCTCAACCGTTGGGACAGCAACGGTGTGTTCTTTGTCGTGCGCCACAAGGCCAATATCCGATATACACGGATTGAGGAACGGCCACTGCCTGAAAAACGTGCGCAGAACGTGCTGATTGACGAAGCGGTTGAGCAGGAGCTTCCGGAGACAAGGGCAAAGTATCCGAAAAGGCTGCGCCGCATAGCCGTATGGAATGAGGAACACCGATACGTGGTGGAACTGCTCACCAACAATTTCTCCTTGGCCGCATCGACAATCGCCGCGCTCTACAAGGCACGGTGGGAGATTGAGATCTTCTTCCGCAACATCAAGCAACTGCTGAGGATAAAGAGCTTCATCGGCACATCACGCAACGCCGTGAAAACACAGATTTGGACGGCCTTGACGACAATGCTGGTTTTATGCCGGCTCAAACGAATTGCAAAATACAAATGGGCTTTGGCAAACCTTGTCGTTTCACTCAGGCTTAATACGTTCACTAAAATTGACCTCTTCAAATGGCTTGACGAGCCTTTTACACCTCCACCTGACTATGAAACTCACTCATAGGGGGATTAAATTGTAACTGTATTTGCGACATTCTGAAATGCCGCAAGTTACATCATTGGCTAAATTTATTTAGGACAATATTGTCTTATTTCCGTAATTTGGTTGTTGCCAGCCAGCTTCTCTTCCTCTATTTCATAATTAATCTCAACCTTCTTCAACATATCATCAACGTTTATTGATGGAGTGATTCTTGATTCACTAGTCAAGCAACGATAGATTATCATTTTCCTGATTCAAAAGGATTGTTGTATTTAGTATAAGAGTTAATCAACAATTAAAGTATTGGATTTCCGGATAGCAAGATACGATGGTCTTGAATATACGAGAAACAAGTATTCTTTTATTCAAGTAACCATTGCGAAAAAGATACTAAGACTATCATTACGAACAACCAGATATTCAAATTACCTTTATACCTGAATATTTAAATTACTATTTTTTTCGCTTCGCGAACTGCGACTTATCGCTCCGCTGCAACAGCAGTCGGCAAGTTACTTTTGTAGGGCAAAACGAATTTTGTGGCCACAAAAGTACAACTTGCTTGGCAAATTCAGCACTCTGAAAACATATCCTGACAGGTCTGTTTAAGGCAGAATCTTCAAGTTGAAACTAAAGAAGGTTTACCGATATTCTTGCTTCCTTTGATGTTAAGAACTCTTGGTTGGGGAATAATACAGTTGTAATGCTCGAAATATTTTGAGTATTGAGCTTCCTCTAACGAACATCCAGTAATTCAGAGTTTGATGTATTGGAGTACCTTGAAACATAGGTATGCGACAACCTAATATGTTGGTTCATGGCTCTATGATTTATTGGTTATAAAAGTCGTGTTCACGACAAACCCATGTTTAACGGATTATGCAACTCTGTTTCTCAAGAAAAAGGTCAAAAGTTCAATAATATCAAAGTGTCATCGTGTCATTGGCATTTGGAAAATCACAAGATGGTCAAGATAGATGAGAAGGGAATTGAAAGAAACACCTGATGGTTTTGAATAGTGGCTATACAGATACCAGAGAGAAAAGTAGTCACTACTATTGAAGATGCGGACTTAATACAACCTTTAATTAGATTGAGGATTAAAAGCATTTGTTTAATGGCATTTAATCAAAGCCGTTTAAGTGCGTTTATAAGCGTTCAGCCGTGCAATTCATAGGTAACTTTATAGGCAACTTCTTATTTTGTGACAAATAGAGAAACTCCAAAATGCTTGATTATTAAGCATTTCGGAGTTTCTTTGTGGTGCCACCAGGAATCGAACCGGGGACACAAGGATTTTCAGTCCTTTGCTCTACCAACTGAGCTATGGCACCTTTTCTTTTTGTTTGTAACCGTTATTGTTTCGATTACGGGTGCAAAGGTAGGGACTTTTTTTGAATATGCAATAGTTTAATCAACTTTTTTGTCATAAAAAATATTCATTCATTTTTACAATCCTAATCATCCAGCTAATAAACAACAATTTAAGAACAAAATTATGCTTGAACTTTTTGAAAAAAATCCAAGCATAATCTTATAGTATCAGTTAAGAGAATTCCAACCTTGTGCTTTTAATTCAACTTCTCCGCCATCACGTCCTACAAGGAAATTCCCAAGTTCAGCCTTTGTTATATGACCAATAATCTTTATGCCTTCCATTTCAGAGACCTTTTCATGATCTGTTAAAGGAACAGTAAAAAGTAATTCATAATCCTCACCACCATTCAAAGCAGCTGTTACTAAATTCATATTAAATTGCTCGGCCATAACAGCTGTCTGATAATCTATCGGTATTCGATCTTCATAAACACGACATCCCACATGACTTTCCTTCGAAATATGCAATAATTCAGAAGACAAACCATCCGATATATCCATCATCGCAGTTGGAAGGACATTTGCCTTACGCAGTTTTTCAATAATATCCTTACGGGCTTCCGGTTTTAACTGACGTTCCAATAAATATTCTTTTCCTGAAAAATCAGGAGTAAAGTCTTTCTCTCCTTGGAACACCCTCTTTTCGCGCTCCAGCAACTGAAGTCCCATATAAGCCGCTCCCAAATCACCCGAAACACAAATCAGATCTGTTTCATGTGCACCATTCCGATACACTACTTTTCCTTTTTCTCCTTCTCCAATACATGTAATACTAATACTCAAGCCTGTCAATGAAGCAGATGTATCACCACCAACCAGATCAACACCATAGACATCACATGCTAAACGGATTCCACTGTATAACTCCTCCATATCTTCAACAGAAAAACGCTTAGACAAGCCTATCGATACTGTTATTTGGCGTGGATATCCATTCATCGCATAAATATCAGAGAAATTCACCACAGCCGATTTATACCCCAGGTGTTTCAATGGAACATAAGTCAAATCAAAATGAACTCCCTCCAATAATAAGTCGGTTGTCACCAATGTCAATTTATCCTGATAATCCAACACGGCTGCATCATCACCAATACCTTTTAATGTACTCTCATTTTTCAACTTTATATCTTCTGTCAAATGGCGTATTAAGCCAAATTCTCCCAATGTTGCAATTTCTGTTCTTGAACTCATAACTACCACAAAATTTTATTCTGTTGGAATGTTTGTATATGTTTTAATATCATATTATCAAAAGAATCCTTCTCTTCTTCCGAAAAAGAAATAAAGATCGGAAGATAGTATATGCAGCCTTTCAATTCTTCAGTTACATATTTATTATGTAATAACCGCACTGCATCTTTTTCCGTAGTCAATATGATCTTATTCCGGCCTTTTAACCGTTGAAAAGATTGTGTAATGGTTCGGATATCAGACTCTTTAAAGTCATGATGATCAGAAAAGATCAGTTCTTCTACCTGCCATTCACTTTTTCTTACCTCTGATACAAAATGTTTCGGATTAGCAATACCACTAACGACCAGTACTGCATCATCCGAAGTTGGAATGAAAGGAAGCTTCCGATCAACAGACAGTAAGGAACAAATCCGATCGTACTCCACATAAGAGAAAAAGACCTGCTGATGTGCCTTAAGCTGCATATTGGTTTCTGTAATCCGATATTCAATGGGTTTCAAATCCCTAGGAGTTTTCGTAACAATTACCGCATCTGCTCGTTCACATCCCGATATAGGTTCTCGCAAACGGCCTACAGGCAACAAACGATCATTATAGAACATCCTACCATAATCTGTCAATAAAATAGAGAAAGACGGTTTCACATACCGATGTTGATAAGCATCATCCAATAAAATAACCTGAGGCTTTTTAGTATCAGGCAATGACAATAATTTATCTATGGCACGACATCGGTTTCCATCCACAGCCATCAAAATCTCAGGATATTTATGAAAGATCTGATAAGGTTCATCCCCTATTTCTTTACATGTATGTTCCTTCGTTGCCAATATAAAGCCTTTGCTTGAACGTTTGTACCCCCGACTCACAACAGCTATCCGATATTTATCTTTCAGCAACCGGACTAAATATTCGACATGCGGAGTTTTTCCCGTACCTCCTACAGCTAGATTTCCTACACAGATAACAGGAACAGGAAAAACCTTTTCTTTCTTAATACCCCAATCGAATAACTGATTCCGTATAAAAACCCCTATTCCATAGAGAAAAGAAAAAGGCCATAACCAAAAAGTATATTTTGAAGAAATATTTTCCGACATATAAATATATTACCAACTATCTTGCGCAAAGGTAACTAATATATATTCATTTGCCAATTTTCTTTGCTATTTGCATTTCTAGTTCCCTTGCACTAAAACAAACTTGTTGGTAAACATCATTGATCAGTAAAGCATCCGCTCGATTAAAATCAGATTCACGTACAGTTACAAAAACACCTCCCAAATCAGCAGCTCCGGGACTTGATAAAAATCGATCAGGTTCTGCTGCCGTGTACTGCCACGGACGATGTTTTTTACGAACAACTACTAATAACGACCAAGCCTGTTTTTCATAATGAACAAAAAGATTCATCATCGGTTCTTCATCTTCTATCGAAACAGGTAACCATGTACAAAGTTTCTCAAACATACTTACTGCATCCGGTATCAAAGAAGAACGGATAACAAAACCATTTCGACTTCCAAGACTAAATGTATACAACGATGTTTCTTTTTCTGCCAACAAAAGCTTTACATGTGTTTCTATTTCCTGGTCAACCGGCATATCACCCCAAGGCACAGCCTGGAAATGGAAATGATCGGGAGCAGAAGCGCCACAACGTGGTCCATTATAGAAAAGCGTAAAGTCTGGTAATTGTCGAGATAATTCCAGCATATCAGCCAAACGAGACTGGATACGTTGTGGAGTATGTTCACAAGCTGGTATCGTTAGATGGTGGCGAAATATCGGATAAGGATTACATAAAATGAGATAACGATCGCCAAAAGGCAAACGTAACTGTTCCGAAGGCAAATGATCCGGACACAGAAAACAAGGTCGTTGCTTAACAGCGTCTTTATCCACTTTAGCAGTTGTCGATACACTTCGAGCGGGATTGTATTGCACACGGACGAGTGCATCACCCAATGACAACTCGCGTATCAATACATGATCCAGAACTTCATAATTCCGAGCAGCCAAACCCCATTCCTTTTTCTGGCGATCTAACATACGTAAGACCTCTTCTTGTAATGTTCTTCTCATAAGGCCTGTCTGTTTTGTTGTATTCTGGCTTCCAGTTCCCATGTACGGATACGATCTTTATATACATTATATTGATTCATCTTCTCACGACTCAACATTGCATCCGAATTATCTTCCCAACGACGACATAGATACAAAACATCATAAATACGCCCGATCTGATACTCCCGGCAAATCCGTAACCCAACAGCATAATCTTCTCCATAACTGGTATTCGGGAAATTAATCCGACGAATGAGCGGTGTATAAAAAGCGCGTGGAGCTCCCAAACCATTAATCCGAAGGGTATTATTCCGACCATTCTCTGGAGTCCATTCCTTATGATCAATTACTCCTGGCGAAATCTCTTCCAATTTAAAATTAGTCATCCGATAAGTTCCGACTACCATTGCACATTGTTGTTGATAAAAGGCATCCACAATTTGTTGCAACGTAGATTCACTGCTATACAAATCATCACTATCCAATTGAACGGCAAATTTTCCACATTGAGGATGATGAATACCCTCATTCCAACATCCGCCGATACCTAAATCCGTCCGCTGCGGAATCAGATGAATCAAACGAGGATCCGACTGATAACGCTCAATCGCTTCGGTCGTTCCATCAGTCGAATGATTATCAATAACAATCAAATTGAATGGGAAATTAGTCTGTTGATTTAAAACAGAACGGATAGCATCTTCTATCGTACGAACCCGATTCCGAACCGGAATGATTACCGATGCTTCTACCGGAAAGGATTCTTCAGAAAAATCGATCGTCTTGAACTCTGGTTTCAAATAAGCCCCAATCCGCTTCAGATATTCAGTACATACCTGCTCCATCTCCAACTGTACTGCTCGATTTCGAGGATCCACATAATCAAATATCTTATCACCACTTTTCCTCCAGTCGTGTTCTTCCGCCCGATACAGGAATTCATTGACATGTATAAGAGAACCTTTCTCCGAAAGATGAAGACGCAATGCATAAAGCGCCGCATATTGCCAATCTTGTTGAATAGTTTGTACAGCCTCAACAAAAGCAGAAGAACGGATAAACAGCAATTTACCAAAATCAAAATCATTCCGCAAACTTCCCGCCTGGCACGCAATCAATGGATGAGGTATCAGTTGTCCATCTTTCTCATCATAATAATCGGCATACAGGCAATCGGCTCCCGTCGAGTCAGCTATTTCACACAATCGTTCCAATGCCCATGCACCAAGAATAATCCGATCAGGTGATAAACAAAACAATATATAATCCGACAGATCCGAAACAACCAGATCGTTCAACAAGTTGCGACTCCATGCTGACGAACCATGAGGCATATCAAAAAGAACAATATTTCTTACTAAAGACTGCGACTGGAATGTTTCCTCATTCATCTGTGCAACCACAGGATTTTGCCGCATGACAAAACAGGTGATACGTTTTTCCATGATTTTCTATTTTTAAGGCAAAAATAAGAAAGGATTTTGATTTTTCAGGCTTTCATCTCTACAATGAATACAACGGTTGAATCGGCAGCTTCTGGAAAAGAAGTCTCTAGTGATTTTCCAAACTTCGTAAACGAATAAGTTTGTCCATACAAATCCATCGGTTCCAGTTTAGCGACACTACCCGTCTGGAAAAAATCATCCGTAAAACCTTCATTCAACTGCCATGCCTGATTCTCGAAACGATCCCAGCAAAACAAATATCGTTGTTCTGTTTTCTCCGCATCCTGATTGGCAGCCATCCAATAACGACTTCCCATACAAACAGGGAATAACGGTATCTCTCCTTCTTCAATATCTTCTTTGCCTCCCGTTTGATGAATAAACAATGAATCACGTAATAAATGTTCCGGCTGATAAGGCGCCGAATAAGCATACATTTCTCCACTATCGGGTGATACACACAAACGAACCGATTGCAAATTGGGGAATAAAACAGGATGTGTTAGCGAGACTTCTACTATAGGATGAGATTCTAAAGGCTGAAAACAGGTATCATACACTTGCACCTGCTGTTTTACACACGAACGATGCAAAGTATCTTTTTCTATCACTCGTTCTGCCGTATAGATTTTTCCTTTGTACAATACGGCTGACAATAACTGCTCTTCATTAAAGTCCTTCCGTAACTTCTTCTTAAAAAGCAATTCACCATCAAACGTATAATAATAGATATCATCCACATTACCTAATACAATCAATTGCTTTTTTAGAGAATGGACCAAATAGCCAGCCACCTTGATTTCCTCTGGTTGGGTTATCTGACAAACCAATTCTCCTTGTCGATTGAAACGATACAAAATACCTTGACAAATCAAAAACAGATCGTTCCCGTCTTTTTGTATATCATGCGCGTCCGTCAAAGACTTCCCATTTATTGGTTTTAAGGGAATAGCTGTAACTGACTCAGCAATATCCGACAACTCGCCCTTTTGATTCATATCGGTATCATTATCTGCCATCAGGCGCTCATAACCAAAACCGCCACAAAGTAGCAACATAGCAGCTAAAATGATATAAGTGATCTGTTTCATTTTCTTCAGATTTTACATATTAAAAACGAAGAGAAAACAGATTTAGTATATAGAACTACGAATAAGATCAAAAAAGCCGAATAAAAATTTTCCAGTTGAGAAACTAGAGAAAAAAATGGGAAGAAGAGAGTTTTTGGCCTTTTCTTCTGAATTTGCTTCCCGATAATACCTACAAATGATTAAGTGAAAACAAAAATCCGACATCAAGTTACCAAAAAATGGTGATTGTACTACTTTTTCCTTGAATGTACTTTTGCAACGGAAAAAATAACGCTAAAATAAAAATGAATCATTCAAGAACTATCAGAGTTGTTTGGGTTTTGTTTATGTGGCTAATCTGTTCGGAAATATTGTTTGCACAATCAGATGCCGTCCTTTCAGGAAAAGTATCTTCCTCTGAAGGAGTCGTTGATTTTGCTTCAGTTTATCTGAAAGGGACAGAATTGGGATGTACCACCGACGAAAAGGGACTCTTCCATTTAAAAGTACCCGAAGGAAAATATACATTGGTTGTTTCTGCCGTAGGATACCAGACAATAGAACAAGTTGTACAAGCTAAGAATGGAGAAAGACAACGATTGCATATCCATCTTTCAACTGATGTAAAAGAACTAGAGGAAGTAGTCGTGGTATCCAATGGTGTCAGTCGGGTGAAAAAGTCGGCATTTAACGCCATTGCCTTGGATACTAAAGTCCTGCAAAACTCCACTCAGAACCTGAGTGAGGCGTTGGCACAAGCTCCGGGTATGAAGCTTCGCGAATCAGGTGGTGTCGGTTCAGACATGCAATTGATGATGGATGGATTCAGCGGAAAACATATCAAGATTTTTATTGATGGAGTTCCTCAGGAAGGAGTTGGTAGTTCCTTCGGCTTGAATAATATCCCCGTGAATTATGCAGAACGAATTGAAATATACAAAGGTGTTGTTCCTGTGGGCTTCGGAACAGATGCTATCGGAGGAGTAATCAACATTATTACGAAAAAGAATCTAAACCGCTGGTTTGTGGATGCTTCTTATTCGTACGGTTCATTCAATACCCATAAATCATACATCAACTTCGGGCAAACCTTCAAGAACGGTCTGACTTATTCGATCAATGCTTTTCAGAATTATTCGGATAACGATTATTGGGTAGATACGCCCGTAAAAGACTTCGAAACCGGTGCCATCAATAAAAAGAAAATTGAGCATGTCCGTCGGTTCCACGATAAATACCACAACGAAGCAATAGTGGCTAAAGTAGGAATAGTTGATAAACCCTGGGCCGACCGGTTGATGTTTGGCTTTACCTGGTCGAATATGTATAAGGATATCCAGACGGGAGTCCGGCAAGAAGTCGTATTCGGCGGTAAGTACCAAAAAGGTTATTCTCTGATTCCTTCTTTGGAATACCGGAAACAGAATCTTTTTGTGAAAGGATTGGACGCAACACTAACAGCGAATTATAATAAAAACATTACGCATAATGTCGATACTTCTACCTACGAATACAACTGGCGTGGCGAAATGCGTCCGTTAAAATCACCAGGAGAACAATCCTACCAGCACACCCGTTCTAACAATCAGAATTGGAACGGAACGCTGACATTGAATTATCGGCTGGGGAAAGCCCATACCTTTACATTTAATTATGTAATGAATGCTTTCCGTCGTGCCAATCAATCTATGTTATATGAAGATTCGGAAGCAAATGCTATCCCAAAAGAAACCCATAAAAATATCGGAGGTCTCTCCTACCGGCTGATGCCAAATGAGAAATGGAATGTATCTGTATTCGGGAAATACTATAACCAGTACAATGCGGGTCCGGTAGCGACTTCTACGGCACAAGACGAATATGTGAAGACTTCCAATTCTGTTAATGCATTAGGATACGGAGCAGCTGGTACCTACTTCATCGGAAAAGGTTTCCAGACAAAGTTGTCGTATGAAAAGGCTTACCGTCTCCCTACCAATGAAGAGATGTTCGGAGACGAAGATCTTGAAACAGGAGATATTTCCTTAAAGCCGGAAAAGAGCGACAATGTAAATGTCAATCTAAGTTACAACCAAACGTTCAATCGGCATTCGGTCTATGTAGAAGGAGGCTTAGTCTATCGGAATACCCAAGATTATATCCAACGAAGTCTTACCAACCTGAGTGGCGGAAAGTATGGAGCAACTTATGTGAATCATGGAAAAGTCCTGACAAAAGGCTATAATCTTTCTGTCCGTTATGGTTTCGGAGAATGGCTGAACATTGGCGGTAACTTTACTCAAATGAATGTCCGCGACAATGTAAAGACTGTCGATAGTGGATCTAGTCAGGAAAGTCTGACTTATGGAGCTCGTATGCCAAACTTGCCTTACCAGTTTGCCAACTCAGACATTTCTTTCTATTGGAACAATCTGCTTCAAAAAGGAAATAAGCTGACGTTGACTTATGATAATCTGTATATGCACAGTTTCCCGCTTTATTCGGAAGCTTTGGGCAGTGAATCAGATTATGTGGTGCCGACACAGTTCGCGCACAACCTGACTCTTTCCTACAGTCTGCAGAACGGACGGTATAATTTCTCGGTAGAATGCCGAAACTTCACCAACGAGAAGCTGTATGACAACTTCAGCCTGCAAAAGGCTGGAAGAGCCTTCTATGGCAAGATCTGGGTTTGCTTCGGGAATTAATCAGGCATACCAATCAATCGAACAACAATAATCAGGAATCTTACAATAAACAATCATTCAATCAGAACAGTATGAAAAGAAAGTATCTAACCGTAAGTTGTGCCGCCATTTGTATGTGCGGATTTGTGTTGACTTCTTGTAGTGAAGATGATCCGGTAAATCCGGGCAACAACGGAGATAATAATAACGACGAAACACCGACCAGCGAAGTTATTTCCAACTATGTAGTGGCTGCATCCGTAAACGATGCCAATTATCTACTGACAGCAGATACACTGACTGAAGGTACCATCTCAGCCAAGAATAACGGATTGACTACCGAAAGCGGAACCCAATGGATTTTCTATCAGGACAAGTATCTCTACCGTTTGGTTTACAACCAGGGGAATGCCGGTGTCACTTCTTCTTATATCCTGAATGCGGCAGGTAAAGTAGAAGAACGTGACAATACCTACGAGATCAAACGCTTCACTTCGTATGGTACCTATAAGAATTATATCATCACGGCTTCTGCCGGCGATTTGTCTCAAGATTATGCGGATGAAAACGGCTATCTGCCTCAAGGTTTCCTTTTCTCTTATCTGGATGTAGAAAACGAAACTTTTAAGACGAACAACGATGTGATTTTATCGGAGAACTTTTTAGGTAACGGAGAGTATGTCACACTGGCTGGTATCCTCGAAGCTAATGATAAGATTTACAGTGTGGCTGTTCCAATGGGATTGAGCCAATATGGAGTGAAAGCCGAAGGCGGAAAATATGTGGTATATGAAGATTTGATCAAACAGGAATCCGGAGGAAGCGGTAGCGGTGCCTACGAAAAAGGCGAATTACAATGGACTCAATACCCGAACGAATGCTGGGTGGCGATCTTCGGGGATGAATCCTTCCAGAACAAGACCTTGATCAAGACCGACAAGATCAGCTATGCGTGTGGACGGTACAAATCGCAATACTACCAGACAATCTGGGCTGCCGACAATGGCGATATTTATGTTTTCTCGCCCAGTTATGCCAAAACGATGACAGATCCGCGCCAGCAGACCACGCTTCCGGCGGGTGTTGTGCGTATCAAAGCAGGAACGGATACATTTGATGATGATTACTATTGTAACTTGGAAGAACAAACCGGTGGAAAGTCGTTCTTGCGCTGTTGGCATATCTCCGACGATTATTTCCTGCTCCTGATGTACGACCGTCCGCTCACGGAAACCGGATTTGTGGCAACGGAAATGGCCGTCTTTAAAGGTGAAGACAAAACTTTAATCTATGTAAAAGGAATGCCTGATGCAAGTATTATCTCAGGTTTCGGGAATACACCTTATACAGAAAACGGGAAAGTTTATGTCGCTGTAACTACTACCGATGGCAGCCAACCAGCCATTTACCAGATTGATCCTGTCTCTGCAACAGCCACAAAAGGATTGACTGTCGAATCGGAACAGATCTCGGGTGTTGGAAAATTGACGTATTACGTAACTGAATAATCCGATGCGTAAGTTTTTTCATCAGATACATCTTTGGTTGTCCATCCCGCTGGGAATCCTGATCTCGGTGATTTGCCTTACCGGTGCGATCCTGGTGTTCGAGAAGGAAATAACACAGATGATGTATCCCGAAACCCAGACAACGCAGGCAGAAGGGCAACATGGCAAGAAACAACGCCCCGAATTTTTCCGCCAGGTACGTGCCCTGCATCGCTGGATGCTCGACGCGCCTGCCCAAAAGGGAGAGCCATCTGCTGGAAAGACGGTGGTGGGTATCACGACCGTGGCGATGATCGTCATCCTGATAAGTGGAATGATAATTTGGTTTCCGCGAAACCGCCGCACGCTAAAGCACCGCCTGCAAGTATCCTGCACGAAAGGATGGCGGAGGTTTTGGTACGACAGCCACGTCGCGCTGGGCTTTTACAGCACGTTGCTCCTCCTCATCATGGCACTGACAGGTCTTACCTGGTCGTTTCCCGGCTACCGGGCTTTCATGTACGACCTCTTCGCCGGTCTGCCGATAGAAAACCTTCGCCGGTTCTTCTATTCCCTGCATACGGGGACGTGGGGCGGGCTGCCGACGCAAATCCTCTATTTCCTCGCCTCCCTGACTGGGGGAATATTACCGCTGAGCGGCTATTATCTGTGGTGGAAGAAACGGAAGCGGAAATAATTCGCTCCGGAACGGAAAAAGCAAAGGCCTCCGACGATACAAATCCTGGCGGATCGGGATCGTCGGAGGCTCTTTTCAATAGGAATCCTGGCGGATTGAAGCTGTCAAAGCTGCCCGACGATAGAAATCCGCGCGGATTGAAGCTGTCGGACGTCTTTTTTTAACAAATCCTTGCGGATTTAGACCGTCCAAGCCGTCTGACAGTAAAAATCCTGGAAGAATGATACTAGATGGATGTCATCTAAAGAAAATCTTTGCGGATTAGACTTAAAAGTCACCACTTTTATGTTAAAACATCGACAGAATGTTACATTTTGCAGAAAAGGGACTCTCCGCCCCTTCTTTTTTATTCCGCAAAGCCCACCGGATGATTCAAAAACGGCACTTGCGTTGCTTTCAATTTCAACTTTTGGGCGAGGACTTCCTTGTCCATCGTTCCGCGCGGCACTGTAGCCAATCCCATTCCGGCGCAAGCAATCGAAATATTCTGGGAAACGATTCCTGTATCCATTGCACCTGTCAACCGATTTTGTGGCGTATCACCGCCACGCATCTTCGACAAATCGCTCACCAATACCAACGATACAGGCGCTACTGCGGCAAATTCCTGCCCTTTCGCCACATCTTTACGCAGGTCCTCACTCGTCACCGGTACCAATTTATTGGCTTTGGCATCATACAAATAAGCCCCCTTTGCGGTACATACATAAATATCGACATCCTGATAGTTCAGCGCGCTGGGAGCCGTACGCATTCCCTTTTCCGGACGGTTCACGCCGTTGGCAGCCCAAAGCAAATCCGAAAGCTGTTGCAGTGAAAGCTCCTTATCGGCATACGAACGGCACGACTGGCGGTTGGCAAAAGCGGTCATCACGTCTGTTCCGCATTGTTTACTGGGGGCATTCAGTGAAATCCCCTGCAAATCCTGGGCGCTTGCCCCGAAAATGGAGCAAGCTGCCATCATGGCAAATACGAAGTTTTTCATTGTATTCTTCTTTTTTATGATTAAAACTGGTTTTTGATCGTCGTAAAGATAACACAAAAACAAGTATTTGCGCAAATACCTTACCCGATTTATACACGATCAAGGGACAACTATCTGATGCGTACCGGCCGTCAAATCCACCGTCTTTCCTTCCAGTACCAACTCACCCGTGCACCCCAACGGCACCTTTACGGTCAGTTGGATCTTGCCCTCTTCGGTACGTTTCCATTCACTGCTGATTTCACCGGCTACAGAATCATAGGAACCTTTCGCCCACTGCATATCTGTAGGGAAATGCGGCGTGAAACGGATATGGCGGAATCCGGGTTGTCTCTCGTCGTAATTGATACCCGCCAACTGGTTCATCATCCAGGCAGAGACATCGCCCATAAAGACATGGTTCAAAGAAGCATCGCGGAATTCCGGACTCAATGTCCAAGTCTCCGGTAATGTAGTATAACCCATCGTTTCTACCCAATATCCCCACGAAGGAGCTTCCCGTTTTGTAATCATCTTCATTGCATCTTCCAAATAACCATAGCGGGTGAGCATGGCAGGAACCGTCTTCGTCCCGATCAGACCGAAATCGAGGAAATAATTATTATCCGCAACCAGTTGATGCAACTTGTCTGCAACTGCTTGTTCTTTCCCTTCCGGAACCAAACCTAAATACAACGCCAGAGCCTGGGCAGCCTGCGTTCCCTCAGCATACGTAGCAGTCTCTGGATGGAAGAACTTCCGGTTGATACGTTCCTTCAACGCTTCAGCCTTCTCGGCATACGGTTTCGGATCTTTCCCCAAGAGCGAAGCAAAACGCGCCATCAGTTGATTGTCTAAATAATAGTAGGCCGTCGAGGTATATTCGTTGTTTGTCGTTGCCTTCCAATACACCCAGTCGCTCAATCCGAAGGTCAGGAATCCATCCTTCTCTTTCGTCTGGAGATATGCCAGGTAACGTTCCATCGTAGGATATAGCTTCTCGATACTCTCGGTTGTACCATAATAATTATACAAAGCATTCGGGATGATGAACATCACAGCATCCCACACCGGACCAGGAAATTCGCCATATCCCCAACCACTCGAAGGAATGATACCGGAGATGTCGCCTTCAGCCCGTTGGTTATCGATAATATCGTCCATCCATTTCTCGTAGAACGTAATACCGTCGAAACCCAGCAAACCCAAGTCGATGGCGACATGTGCATCGGCTGTCCAACCATTCTTTTCCCGCTGAGGACAATCCGTAGGAATACTATGCAGGTTGCTTCGATAGGCTTGCATGGTCGCATTCCAGATTTTGTTCAATGTTTCATTCGAACAACTAAACGAACCCACCGGTTTCAAGTCGGTATGCAGGAAGAGCGCAGTCAGACTCTCTTCCGTCAGCTTCACCGGCTTATCACTTTCCACTTCTACATACTGGAAACCGTGATAAGCAAACGAAGGCACGAAGATTTCCTCTTCGCCTGTTCCTTTCAGATAATATTCATCCATCTGGAATACCTCGCCCGGCTTCACCGGATGATAATACACGTTGATATTTCCCTGTTCCAGCCGTCCGTCTTTCTTCAACAACTCGCCATGCTTCAACGTGATGTGCGTGCCGGCTTCCCCTTTCACTTTCAGACGGCACAAACCGGCTATATTCTTCGGAAACGCATAGACATACAATCGGTCACTGAATGCTTTCATTGAAACCGGTTTCAATTCTTCTGTTACATGAATTCCCGGCATTTCCTGTGCCACCAGCAAAGCAGAAGGAGTCGCTACTTCCACAGCAGTCTGCCAAGCACTGTCGTCAAACGAAGCGAGTTTCCAGCCTTCCGGTTCCAGACGGGCATCGTAACGGTCGCCACTATAAATATTATTATAGGTATAGGGTCCGCAAGCTGTTTTCCATGAAGCATCCGAAGAAAGGGTCTGTTGCGTTCCATCCTCATAATCGATCCGTAATTCACATAACAAACGCGGACGATCGCGCCAACGAGCCTCATGGAAATTCCATACGGCCACCGACTGCTCGTTATACCATCCGTTACCCAAGACGGCAGCCACGGCATTATCCCCTTTCTGCAAGAGAGAAGTAACATCGTGCGTCACATAGAGATTTCGCTTATCAAAATGCGTATATCCAGGATCCAGGAAATTCTCTCCTACCCGTTTCCCGTTGAGGAACATTTCATAATATCCGGCAGCCGACACATACAGCCTTGCCTGCTTGACCGGCTTATCCACCATAAATCCTTTACGGAACATAGGAGCCGGTTCGTATTCCTTGTCTTTATCGTCGGTAATCCACTTAGCCTGCCAGTCGGCATTTTCCCCTTTTCCCAACTCAAAGCTTGCCACATCGGAAGTACGACAAGGATTTCCATCCTGATCCCAAACAGTAACCTGCCAGTAATAACGGGTTTCCGGTTTCAACTCGGTCCGTTCATCATATACCTTTAAATCCGTCGGTGATGTTCCGATCCGAATTTCATAACGAGAAGGGACAAACGTCGTATCTTCACCCGCATACTTCCATGTGAATCGCGGCATCTTCGTATCAATGCCAATTGGATTTTCCAAATATTCAGTCCGCAAACCGACTGGAACAATTTTTTCATTGGTCTGCACACAGCTTGCCAGCAATCCGGCAGTAGCTGTCAGCACTATTAAAATATTCTTTTTCATATCGAGAATTAAATCATATCCTTACTTAATTACTATACCTTCTGGAGCATCTATTTTCGAAGAGATAGAACCATCTGGTTGTTTTTCATGCCGAATCTTAACGATTCCTTTCGGCGTGGGGAAAGTTCCTTCCACCCATTCCAAATCCGCCAAATGCGGAACAATCCGAAGTACCCGGCAACCAGGTTCTAGTACTTCCACACCCAATACATATTCCGTCAGCCACGACGTTGGTCCCGAAGCCCAGCCATGACACAAACTATGGCGGAAACCTTTATAACAGTAGGCTCCGAAATCTCCATGAATATCTTTCTTGCCAGCCGGTACCAGTTCATCGATCGGAGCAGCATTCGGCAACCAGTCCAAATTAAAGTCTTCCCAGAAGGTAGTTGCTCCCATATCTAGCATCGCGCCCCAATACGAACGGATAATATCCAACGCTCCGGAATAATTTTCTGCTAAAGCCATTGAACGTAACATATAATATCCATAGAACGTAGAGAAACCATGTCCACCTTCTTGTGACAGATATTTTTGATCAGCCTCATTGGCATCCATCAGTCCCGCCCAAGCCAACAAGGCGGCAGCTTGTTTCATTCCCGGCTCTGTCGGTTTCTTCTTCAAAGCCAGAAAAGGTTTTATCACTTGAGGCGCAGCCTTCCGTAAACGCGCTTCCGTTTCCAGACAAGTACTTGCTAATTCCGGCTCCTGCAATAAAGAACAAAGTTCTGCTCCATATTTCATAGCCTGAACCATCAATGCCTGCAAACCTGCGTTGATCGCTTCCGGATTCTCATTCGACGGCCAATCCAAGAAACGCATTCCGTCCAAATGTTCCCAGCCAGAAGCATCTACTTTCGAAATCAAAACCTTCAACAGGCCAACCAGATAATCTTTCTGCGATTGCAAATAAGTCCAGTCTCCTTGATACCGAAACCAATCCCGCTGAATCAACAGCCACCAGATTGAATACGAACTAATCCCATTCATCCAATTAGGCAATGGAGTAATATTACGGGTTAAATCCAAACTCTTCGGAACCGCTTCATTATACCCAAAGACTGTATTCACAGTCATGACTTCCGGATGCATATCTCCTATCCAAACCAGACGATCACGTTTAATGCCGTCCCACAAATATTCCTGTAAATTCAGATGGACCGTATAAGCACCCGTCTGCCAAATTTGATTAAGCCGCTCATCGTTACACCGAAACGAACCCTTATAAGGAATATCCCGGTAAGTAGCAATCGCCCGGATCTCCTTCAACTGTAATTCTACAGAATCATCCGGCAAATCAATCCGGACAAAACGAAAACCGGAATTTCCTACCTCTGCAACTCCCAACCAAGGCAACGATAACTGGAAATCCCGGACGGCATGATCGTTTGTCGCCCCGTTCTTACCGTCAATCTCACACATCGCTTCGCTGACAGATTCGCCGAAACGTACCCGGATACGTACAGGTTTCTGACTAGCCGGCATACCTGTCACCAACTGGATTCCACCTTGAATTTCTTTTCCAAAATCCAATAATAATGCCGGATGCCGAGCATCCGTACTTCGCATGACGCATACTCGGCTATTCGACAAATCAGCCTGTCCGTTTCCAGGCAACAATAAATAATGTTCATTTTCTATTTGCACACTATCTTGTTGCCATACAATCCGCACAGGAGATAAATATTCTCGGATTCGGCTATCTCTCTGTTGGGCAAAAGCCACTGTAAAAGCTAGCGATGCCCCCAAAACCAACCAGCTTTTCCTCATAGATCCTTTACTTTAGAGTCCAAAAGCCGGAACCAAATCGTCCAACTGCTGTTGGGTCATACCTTCCGGATCCTCTCCTGAAGCCAGACGGGCACTGAAATATATCTGAGCAGATTTACTCAACGTATCAATAGCATCAAAACATTCAATCAAATCCTCTCCGACTGCCAGGATACCATGTTTTTCCCAAAATACCACATCATGATTCTCCAGCTGTTTGATGGTTGCCCGAGCCAGTTCCACAGTACCAGGTATTTCATACGGAACAATACCGATTCCTTTCGGTACAATGATTCGGCACTCTGGGATCATGCTCCAAAGTACTTTCGTTAGATAATCCGAATTTAAGAATCGCTTGCAATGTGTCATACCTATCAAGTCTGTTGGATGGGTATGTAAAACAACTCTATTATCACGACCTGTAGAGCGAACATAATTATGCATCAACAAATGTGAAGGCAACTCTGAAGTCGGTTGAATAGGTTGTTCTGCAATGATCTCATAACTCAAGCCATCGGCTGCAACCCGGATCAACGAACCGTTCTCAAACGGAGCCTGAGCCACATAACGCATGCGTTTGCCTGTTCCTGTAACATAAAATACATGTCCGGCTAAAGCTTTCATCTTTTCAGGTAAAGCCTTGGCTGGAGCCAGTGCCGGAAGAGCCAGATCCTCTGGCGTCAATAATGATGTTACGTTTACGGAAATATTTCCCCCATTCCGTTCTGCCCATCCTTTAGTCCATAAATAACCAGCGACCTCAGCTATACGGTCTATTTCTGCCATTAAAGCACAATTGCTTCTTAACTGTTCCATTTTCAATCAATTTATAATTTTATCCATTCATTTCATCCGGATAATTTTCATAGCGAACCGGATGTTATTTTAATATACGCCACTTTTTATCAAAAATACGCCAGCTTTTCACTTTTTTTGGTGATCCAATAACCTTATAAATTGGGGAAAATTAAAGAAAAGATTAACACACACATACCTGTTACCAAAACAACAATTGTCTTCTGGTCAACCCCTTTCCATTCCTTCAATAAGATTCCCCAAATATTACTAAAAATCACATTCAACGACATGAGGATACTCCATGAAAAAGCCAACATCACCGGAGAATCGGCAAAAAAGTTCTTTCCCATTCCCAAACCGAAAAACTGCGAATACCATAATACACCGGCCAGTGCGCAAAATAAGACATTATTCCACAAAACACCAGCCGAAACAGAGAAATATTCTTTCCCTGTATGATTACGTCCGTTCTGATAGATACAATAAATGGCATTGGTCAAGAATCCACCTGTCGTCACTAACAAGATGACCGGGTTCAGAACAAACAGTTCATTAGCACCATGGCTCCGTACCAACTCAGAAATAGGAGAACCGGCTTCCAGGCCTAAATTAAAACAAGCGCTCATCACACCAGCCAATAAAGCGACAGCCAATCCTTTTGTCAAAGCAAAATCCTTAACAGCAGCTTGTTTCTCTTCTTCTGTCATATTCCGGGCCCGCAGACTCCCGGCATATCCGATGATAGCAATACCTGCTAATGTGATACAAACACCCAGCAACAAGATAAGTCCTTCGCCATGCAATAAATCCTGCCCTCCGAGAATGGCAGGGAAAAGTGTACCGAATCCGGCACAAGTACCTAAAGCTATACTTTGCCCCAAAGCCACTCCCAAATAACGCATACTCAATCCGAAGGTCAATCCGCCTACGCCCCATAACATGCCATATACAATTGCCTTCAAACTACCTTCCATTTGAAACAAGTCCATCAGGCCAATTCCCTCTGGAAGAGCCAGAAATGTACCTAACAATGGAAAAACCAACCAGGCAAAAATACCTTGGACAAGCCAAAAGCTTTCCCAACTCCAGGATTGAATCTTGTTGATTGGAACATACGAACTACTCTGTCCCAAACTTCCTAAGGCAACGATCAATAAACCAACAAGAACATCCATAATTATCCTCGCTTACAAGTTATCTCGGCTTCGTATTTTTCGATATCCGTCATATAGCTTTCACCAACCGGAACATTATTCTTCAAGCAGAACATATCCCAAACAGCATTCCATGGTAAACTTTTGGCTTCTTCCTGCAAAGCCAACCGCTGGAACAGCTGATCATTTGCTTCATACTTCTGCAACAAAGCAGATGGTTCCAACAACGCCTGTAACAAAGCTTTCTGGGTAGCCCGGACTCCAATCACATACGCTCCTATACGATTGATAGTTGCATCAAAATAGTCCAAACCTATATGAATTCGGTTTAATGCATTTGAACGGACCAATTCACGTGATAAATCCAACAACTCATCATTTAAGATGACAACATGGTCACTATCCCAACGAACCGGACGACTGACATGCAACATAATCTCAGGAGTAAACAACAACAAAGAAGATATTTTATCAGCAATGCTTTCTGACAAATGAAAATGTCCTGTATCCAAAGTAACCATTTTCTGGTTCTTCACACCATAACCCAAATAAAAGTCATACGAACCGACAGTATAGTTTTCCAAGCCAATACCAAAAAGCTTCGCTTCAATACAATCTTTCATATTCTTATAGTCAACAGAAAATATCTCATCCAATGACTGTTCCAAAATCTGACGATATTTTAACCGGCTGGCAGGCACTTCCTTACTTCCATCATGAATCCAGAGATTCATAATACAAGGATCTTGCTGGAATTTACCCATCTCTTCACTAATCCAACGGCAACGTTTGGTATGTTCAATCCAGAAATTACGTATATCATCCTGAGGATTAGCCAATGTCAGATTTCCACTTTTCGGATGAGAGAACGAAGTACTGTTAAAATCCAATTTCATTCCTTGTTCCTTGGCCCACTCCATCCAGCTTTGGAAATGACAAGGCTCTATTTCATCCCGATCAACAACCTTTCCCTGGAAATCGCCATAGATAGCATGGAGATTCAAGCGATGTTTTCCCGGTATTAAAGAAGTTGCCTTTATAATATCTGAACGAACCTCATCAATAGTTCGCGCCCGTCCCGGATAATTTCCGGTAACCTGAATACCACCAGTCAACGAACCTCCCTGATTTTCAAATCCCATTACATCATCTGTTTGCCAGCAATGCAGCGATAATGCTATCTGCTGAAGCTGATCCATTGCTTTTTCTGTATCTACACCTAACGAAGCGTAACGTTCTTTTGCCATTTCATAGGCCTGATTTATATTTCTTTCGTTTGTCATGATTGTAATTATTTTGAGGTTAAACTTAAAAACTTCTGATAAGCATCTTTATACGTTTCAAATCCATTCTGCGGAACAAAGATCTGAGGAGATAAGCTAGATAATATGAACCGTCTCATCTCCCAACGGTCACAGACAAGTCCGGCTGCACGAGCCTGCACCAATCCATTTCCTACAGCTGTTGCTTCCGATGGTCCGGCAACTACAGGCAACTGAATCACATCAGCAACCAATTGATTTAAGAAATCATTCTTAGCTCCTCCTCCAATAACATGCAATCGATGAATCGGGAACGGAGCGACTTGTTTCAAGAAGGTTAATACCTTGCGATAACTAAAAGCCAGACTCTCAAAAATACAACGGACATATTGACCAACTGTTTCGGGCTCCGGTTGATTACTATCTCTACAAAATTGAGAAATAGCATCCTGCATATTTTGAGGATTAGCAAAACAGGCCGCGTTAGGATTTACCAAACTTCTAAATGGTGTCTCTTTTTCCATTAAGGCAATCAACTCAGCATAAGAATAATCTTTACCTTCCCGCTTCCATTCTTCCCGGCAACGTTCCAACAACCACATGCCTGTAATATTCTTCAAGAAACGGATTGTCCCATCAATACCGCCTTCATTCGTAAAGTTCTCCTGATATGATTCTTCTGAAATAATAGGTTCTTCCGTTTCTATACCCATCAAACTCCATGTTCCACTACTCAAATAAGCAAAATTACGATCGGTTGTCGGGACAGCAGCTACAGCCGAAGCCGTATCATGTCCTGCTACTGCAATAACCGGAACAGATCCAACACCCATTTCCTTACTTAAAGAATCAGTTAATGAACCAACAACAGTTCCCGGGAAAACAATCTTCTCAAAAAGAGAAGTTGACACACCTGCAGCACACAACAACTCTGTATCCATTTCTTTCGTGTATGGATTTACCAGTTGGGCAGTTGATGCATCCGTATATTCACACACACAGTTTCCTGTAAGCAAATAAGAAAGCAAATCAGGAATAAACAAAGCCTTCGCCGCTTGTTCCAATGGAGAATAATGCTCTTCCTTCATCTGATACAGTTGAAACAAACTATTGAAGTTCATTATCTGAATACCCGTTCGCTTATATACATCCATCTGCGACATCCTTTGCTGGAAAAACTTTTCGGGCACACCTTCCGTAAACGAATCCCGATAAGCTCGAGGCAACGCTAATAAAACACCATCTGCCCCAATCAATCCAAAATCGACTCCCCACGTATCAATCCCAATTGAAGTCAAATGGATATTTTCCTTTCTACAATAACACAAAGCCTTTTTTATCTCTTTGTATATATGATAAATATCCCAATAATAACGCCCGTGAAGCTCCATAATTCCATTTGAGAACCGATGTATTTCCTTCATCTCAAATTGGTCTTTCGAAAAAGTCATCACAACTGCCCGACCACTAGTCGCACCAATATCAAATGCTAAAAATGTGTTTACTTCCATGATAATTTATCCGTTACTTGAAGATTTTTCTTATTTTTGGACAAAATTATCCGGTTTCCGGAGAAAAAATATTTAGATATTGATTTTAAACCTTTCAATTCTGATACAAATGAATACTCAGATGAATAATCAATTATGTTATTTGACATATAGTGCGAATGATGAAGCATGGGGAACCATTATCACAACAGCAGGTTTCCAACATATCTCACCTCATGCTTCCTATCCGCCATCCCAACATCCCAAGAATTATAACTTTTGTCCACAAAACGGACGTATCCTGAATGAATACCAATTTGTATATATAGTAAAAGGTAGTGGTACTTTTATATCAGATCACAGCAAGAAACGTTCCGTAAAAACAGGAGATTTGCTGATTCTTTTTCCGGGAGAATGGCACAATTACTATCCAGACATAGACTCCGGATGGGATGAATATTGGGTAGGTTTCAAAGGCAGTTATATGGAACATTTAATTGATAAGCACTTCTTTTCTCCCGAAAACCCGATACTAGAATTAGGAATCAGTAGTTCACTCGTCAACTTATATGAAGATTTACTACAAACAGCCAATAATGAAAAGGCTGGTTTCCAAGTTATGTTGGCGGGTATTCTACAACACATCACCAGTACGATCTTCTATAAATACAAAAACCAGTCATTTGCTGATGCTTACATCTTGGATAAATTGGATGAAGCACGTAGAATGATGAAATCAGAAATTGAACATCCGTCGTCACCTGAAGAAATTGCAGCTCAATTAGGATTAAGCTATTCCTGGTTTCGGCGGACATTCAAAGATTACACCGGTATATCGCCAGCTCAGTATCAAATTCAGTTACGCTTAATCAAAGCCAAAGAACTGTTAAGCCAGACAACGCTCAACATTACGGAAATTGCCTATCAGTTACATTTCGAAAATGGAGGACAATTTTCTACTTTCTTTAAGAAAAGAGAAGGACTAACACCCAAAGAATACAGAGAATGGATTTCGGCTGCTAACTCAAAAGAATAAATCAGCAGCCTATTCCATATCTAATGTTTACCTATTTTGATAGAAATTCAAGATGGATAATTTTGTAGCCATTGATTTTGAAACAGCCAACCGCGAACCTTCCAGCGTTTGTAGTGTTGGTATTGTCGTTGTAAGAGAAGGGAAAATACAGAATCATCTATATCGCCTGATTCACCCTACTCCTAATTATTATAACTATTGGAATACTCGTGTCCATGGATTAACAGCTGCCGACACAGCCCAAGCACCTGCTTTTCCTTTCGTTTGGGCAGAAATAGAACCGCTTATAAGCGGACTTCCGCTTGTTGCCCACAATGCCGTCTTCGACGAAGGATGTCTAAAAGCGGTTTTCCAAAAATATGGTATGACTTATCCTGAATATAAATTCTATTGTACCTGCCGCGCTTCCAGACGTGTTTTCGGAAAAGAATTACCGAACCATCAACTACAAACCGTCGCTGCTCGTTGTGGATATCAACTGGAACACCATCATCATGCCCTCGCAGATGCAGAAGCCTGTGCCTGGATTGCCTTACGAATTATGGATTTGTATCTTAACAGCTAATTTCTTTTGCCACCAGTACAAATAAAACAGACAGATGACCAACGAAACAACCGTTGAAAGAGGTGGCGCAAATCCCATCCAGAAAAGCGACGTCGGATCAATATGGCTGAACAGCCACGATAATGGAATACGAAATAAAAAGGTAGCAATCAGGCTATGTTCCATCGGGAACCAGGAATTTCCTTGTCCGCTGAAATAAGAATTCATACAAAAAATAAAACTTACTAAAATACAATCTATGCTGTATCCTCTCAAATATGTTGCTCCCATACTTATAACCGCCTCATCTTCCGTAAAAATGCGAATCCAATTTTCCGGAAAGAATTGTGAATAAACACACATTGAAACACCAAACACCAATGCCATACCAATACCGGCATACAAGCAGCGGTTCATTCGTTCTATCAATCCAGCTCCATAGTTCTGGGCAGTCATGGCTGCTACTGCAGATGATATTGCAACTGGTGGTAACATGGCAAATACGATAACCTTTTCCACAACTCCCAATGCTGCAGATGCAATCACACCCATTTGATTCACAATGACCGTGATTATCAGAAAAGATATATTTACCAAAGCGTCCTGCAATGCAATAGGAGCTCCCAATACCATGATGCGCCGTGACAAAAGACCATTCAAACGAATATCTTTCCGGGTAAACGGGAAACTAAATCCACGACGATGTAAAAACCACAAAGCAGTCACAAAACTGATTCCTTGGGATGAAATCGTTGCCAATGCTGCTCCGGCAGCCCGCAAATGAAAAGCTCCTACCAACAAGAAGTCGAGTACAATATTGATAATACATGCCAACAATACCAAATAAAGAGGTGTCCGAGAATCACCTAGCCCTCTCAGAATTCCACAAACAACATTATACCCAATGATAAACGGAATACCTAAAGAGGCAATTAAAAGATAAGCCTGTGTATCAGGCATGGCTTCTGCCGGCGTATGCATAATAGAAGTTATCGGATCATGACACAAAACCATCAAAGAAGTTAGTACAATGCCTATTAAGGCAAATAACCAGACCGAAGAGCCTATAACAGCAACCAACACCTTATAATTTCTTGCTCCTGTTGCTATCCCGATAAGAACAGTAATTCCAGTCGTCAATCCTAAAATAATTCCGGTAACAGTTTGCATAACCTGACTGCCTATAGCCACTCCGGCTACACTGGCTGCATCATCAAATTGACCGACTACAAAAAGATCAGCTCCACCATATAAGGCTTGTAATACATTGGCTAGCAAATAAGATAAAGCAAATTGGAATAATACTTTAACTACATTCCCTTGTGTCAAATCAAGCTCTTTCATTTTCTTTACATGATTAATAATAACAATTATACATATAAACAGAAAGCCGAATAAGCTGATTGGTTTTACCCAGTCATCTTATCCGGCTTTTATATCGCCCTCCGATGAGGATTACAAAACGCTCCTTTTCGTTATGTTGTGCAAAGGTAGGACGAATCGCTGAACTAATCAAATAATTCTGCTAGTTTCTGTTGTTTGCGACAAAAACCAGTTTAACAGCTCCCGGTTGGCTTCGCTGTCAATCAGCAAATCATGTTGTTCTTCAAAAAGGTCTAACGAATACGTTGTTTCCCCACAGATATCAACACCGATAACCTTTTCCTGTCGGAAGATAATAGCCAGCAACTCTTTCAATTCTGCTAAAGAAAACTTTCCCTGGTCCCAATTCGTAACAGCGGCTTTCTTATTCAGTACATCTTTATCTACAGAAATGTAAACGGGTTCATTAACATGCTCCCGTGAAAAGTTACGCCAGGCTTCTTCGTGTGAGAAACTTGCCTCGCTGTAACACTTTACCCGAGAAGAATAAGACACTGGTATAGCATGAATAAGACGTTCATCTGCTCCGACAATCAATACCTTCTGAAGAAAAGGATTCGTATCAATAACGGCTTTTACCCACGAGCCGCACGAAAGCATTTCTTCAAACAAAGAAGGTTGCATATCCGGATGATGATCAAAGACAACCAATGAAAAAGGTTCTCTGATTTTATCAGTCCAGAACTTACTTACATAATGATAATTCCCAGAGTCAATAAAATGAATACCATCCGGTGCAAATGGTTCCATCCGCTGCTTCAGTTTTAAGGCAGCTTCCTCATCACAATAACAATCCGTACCGTTCAAATCTGTACAATCAAGCCATTGGAAACGTTGATTCCGAATAAAACGTTCCTGCTCATATACATGCGTAAAATTCATCAAAAGGATATTCGGCTTCATTTTATCATTGAGTTATCAGAAAAATGCCTGCAGATTCCTTTTCTGCAGGCATAGTAATACTCTATTTCAACGATTTTCCATCAGAAAAGGCATTTCCAACCTTCTCTCCCAGTACCCGATAATGATGATGAATCGGATCATAAGTAATTGGCCTTAGTTTATCAAGGTCAATCTTGCCATCTTCGCCTAAAACAGTTTCATCTGCCGAAACATTAACGATGCGTCCCACCATATGGCAGGTCTCCGGATCATAAGAAACCAATTCACATTCCAGTGTCATAGGCAATTCTTCGATAACCGGAGCATTGACAAATGCAGACTTTGCCGTATGAAAGCCAGCTTTCTCTACTTTATCAGGTACTTTTTTACCCGACACAAGACCAACGTAATCACAGGCAACTACCTGACCAGCCGTTGCCATACTCACTGTAAAGGCTTTTGAAGCAAGAATATTTTGAGTTGTCTGGTGCTCTTCCGCCAAACAAATCCCTATCATATTATCTGTATAAATACCGCCCCAAGCTGCATTCATAGCATTGGCTTTTCCTTCTTCATCATACGCAGCAACAATAAAAACCGGCATCGGATACAACCACGTTTTAACACCAAAATTCTTTCTCATCTTTATTTCTCCTTTTAATTTATAGATGATATAAAAACAATCATCCTTTTATTGCTACTTTTATCACACCATCTTGCCTGTTCTCGAAGATACGATAGGCTTCTTCAATTTCACGCAACGGGAAACGATGCGTAATAAGAGGTGTCGTATCGATCTTTCCTTCTGCAATCAAATTCAAGATCTCCGCACAATCGCATCCGTCAACTCCGCCTGTCTTGAATGTAAGGTTCTTCCCATACATGTCTGGCAAAGGTAATATTTGCGGACGATCATACAGGGCAACTACTGTTACTATGGCATTCGGACGGGCACACTTCCAGGCCAAAGTAAAAGAATCATCAGATCCGGCCACTTCAATTACCACATCGGCTCCTCCATGATTGCTTTGCTGACTGACAAACGACTGACAGTTTTCTGGTTCAACAACAAGTACCTCCGGATAATGTTCTTGCACAAAACGAATACGTTCTTCCGATTTCTCACAAACGATAATCTGGCGCGGATGTTTCAACATCACACAAAGCAAGGTACAAATACCTGTTGGTCCTGCACCTATAATCAAAACCGTATCTTCTGGTTTGATTTCCGAAATACGGGCAGCCCAGAACCCGGTGGCCAGGATATCTCCAACAAACAAAGCCTGTTCATCTGTTACTTTATCCGGAATACGATTCAGACCCTGATCAGCATACGGTACCCGAACATATTCAGCTTGTCCGCCATCAATACGGCAACCCAATGCCCAACCACCATTCGGATCCTCACAGTTATTGACATAACCATGACGGCAAAAGAAACAATCGCCACAGAATGTCTCAACATTCACCGTTACACGGTCACCAGGTTTTACCGAAACCACATCTGGACCGACTTCCTCTACAATACCTACCATTTCATGTCCTACTGTAATACCAGGTACAGCCCGCGGCACACTTCCATGTTTGATATGTAAATCGCTGGTACAAATACTCCCCAACGTTACACGAACCAAAGCATCCCGGCTATCTTTCAACTGAGGCTTCGGTTTCTCACACAAGGCAAATTGACCTTGCTCCAAATAAGTATAAGCTAACATAATTTCTTTTTCGATTTATCTTTTTTACGAACAAAGATAGTACAACCCTTTATAACCTCTAGAAATCCCAAGAGAATTAAAATCATTTCTCATGAGAATCAAAAACGAAACTCACGAGAATTATTTTCAAATCCCGTTAGATTTTATTTTGCTGTTTGCTGATCTACAAAAACCAGACGGTTGGTATCATATCCTCTGGCTAGCAATTTCTGGAGTAATTCGTCCCGAAGGGTATCGGGTATTGTCTTGTCGCGGCTCATGATCCAAAGATATTTATCCGAACTACTTCCAATCAATACATATTGATAGTCGGGATCTATTTCCAGTACATAATAATCAGCATAAAACCAAAGGAAGAAAGAAACTTTCAATTTTCCCGGATCATTCGGATCAGGTTGCTTGGCTTTTCCTTTGATTTGTTTCAGTTCTCCGTCCTTCCAACCTTCATTCAAGACTTCTATTTTACCATCTTCGCGCAACGAATATGTTGCCGATACATGGGTCATTTCCTTCTCAAAGCGATGATCATAACGGGCAATTTCATACCAACGCCCCATAAAACGATTCAGGTCTAACGACTGTACTGTATGATTATCAATCGTATCCATCGGATTACCTTTAGAAAAGCCACAGGCACTTATGCCGAAACAGGTACACAATAAAAGAAGCAGATTTTTCATAAGCAATGATTTAAACAGGATTCATTGCTGGCAAATATAAAAAAAGATCTTGCTACTTCATACTGTAACAAGATCTTTTCTCAGAGGTTCCTGGCGGATTCGAACCGCCGTAAACGGTTTTGCAGACCGCTGACTAAGCCACTCATCCAAGGAACCGATAATATTTTAATTTACACAAAAGACTCTCATCCGAAACTCGAGGTTCCTGGCGGATTCGAACCGCCGTAAACGGTTTTGCAGACCGCTGACTAAGCCACTCATCCAAGGAACCAAATCATCAACAACCAGGTTGTTTTTCTTTTGCGATTGCAAAGGAACGAAATTGTTTTGAATCTGCCAAATTTTTCCTCGACATTTTTATAGAATGATTATTATTGGCCTTTTTTTCTGCCTTTTAGTATTCCTAGTATTTTTCGCTGAACGAGGAAAAGAAGCATTATACCGACCCGATTATTTGAATAACTAGAAAAAAAAGAGTTAATTTGCAATCGTATATTTTTAATGGATAAAACAAATCATGATTTATACAGAAACTGAAATTCCAGGCGTGTGGATCATTGAACCGAAAGTATTCAAAGATGCTCGCGGTTATTTTATGGAAGCATTCAAACAAGAAGAGTTTGATGCGCATATTGGTCCTACTCGTTTCATACAAGACAATGAATCTTGTTCTTCCAAAGGTGTATTGCGCGGACTCCATTATCAGCAGGCTCCTTATTCACAGGCAAAACTGGTACGTGTCATTAAAGGATGTGTACTCGACGTTGCAGTTGATATACGTAAAGGTTCTCCTACATTCGGTAAACATGTTGCCGTTGAACTGTCCGAAGAGAACAAACGTCAGCTATTCATTCCGCAGGGTTTTGCCCACGGATTCCATGTACTGAGTGATGAGGCGATCTTTACATACAAGGTGGATAATCCTTATACACCTGCGGTTGAAAGAAGTATCCGGTATGATGACCCGGACATTCAAATCAACTGGGGAATCGAATCGCCCGAAGAAGTCAATCTTTCAGAAAAAGACATGAAAGCTCCTTGGCTGAAAGATGCCGATATTAATTTCACCTTTTAAGAGACAACCAACATGAAGACTTATTTAGTGACAGGGGCAGCCGGTTTTATCGGCGCCAACTTTATCAAATATATGCTGGCCAAGTACGACGATATCCAGATTGTTGTGCTTGATTTGTTAACGTATGCCGGTAATTTGGGAACGATCGCCAGTGACATCGACAACAAACGTTGCTTTTTTGTCAAAGGAAACATCTGCGACCGCGAATTGGCAGATCAGCTGTTTGCCCAATATGCATTTAATTATGTAGTCAATTTTGCCGCCGAAAGTCATGTGGACCGTAGTATCGAGAATCCGCAACTCTTCCTGCAAACCAATATCCTGGGTACACAGAATCTGTTGGATGCTGCTCGCCAAGCTTGGACAACCGGCAAAGATTCAACCGGATATCCGACATGGCGCACCGACGTTCGTTTCCACCAGGTTTCTACCGATGAAGTATATGGCAGCTTAGGTGCTACGGGATTCTTCACCGAAACAACACCTCTTAACCCGCACAGTCCATACAGTGCATCCAAGACAAGCGCAGATATGTTTGTGCAGGCTTATGCCGATACCTACAAAATGCCAGTCAGCATTACTCGCTGCTCCAACAATTATGGTCCATACCATTTCCCGGAAAAACTGATTCCGCTTATTATCAAGAATATTCTGGAAGGAAAGAAACTGCCGGTTTATGGAGACGGATCGAATGTCCGCGATTGGCTGTATGTAGAAGACCATTGTAAAGCCATCGATCTGGTGATCCACCAAGGTAAAGCCGGTGAAGTTTACAATGTAGGCGGACATAACGAGAAGACCAATCTGGAAATTGTCAAACTGACCATTCGTACCATCCGCCAGTTGATGGAAGAAGAACCTCAATACCGGAATGTATTGAAGAAAAAGGAAATGGGTGCAGACGGACAGCTTTCTATTGACTGGATCAATGATGACCTGATTACATTCGTCAAAGATCGTCTGGGACATGATCAGCGATATGCCATCGATCCTACTAAAATCCAAAGAGAATTAGGTTGGCTTCCGGAAACCAGCTTCGAGACAGGTATTGTGAAAACCATCCGTTGGTACCTGGAAAATCAGGCATGGGTGGAAGATATCACCGGAGGCGATTATATGCAATATTACGAACGGATGTATAAAGGCCGCGAACTTTAAAATCAAATTACAATGGATTTCCGATTAAAGGTGTTTTACAGTGTAGCTACCAATCTGAGCTTTACCAAGGCTTCACATGAGTTATTCATCAGTCAGCCGGCTATCAGTAAGCATATCCGGGAACTGGAACAACGCTTTGAGACACCTTTGTTCGAACGAAACGGAAACAAGATACAACTGACGCGTGCGGGAGAATTATTGCTCTCGCATGCCCAGTCGTTGTTGGCTGCTTACCGGCAGTTGAACTTCGAAATGAATTTACTGACCAATCATTTTTCCGGAGAACTCCGGTTAGGAGCCAGTACAACGATTTCCCAATACGTTTTACCTCCGTTGTTGGCCAAATTCATGCAAAAGTTTCCCGACATCAAACTTTCTCTGTTAAGCGGAAACAGTAATGACATCGAGCGAGCCCTGACCGAAGGGAAAATAGATTTAGGACTGGTCGAAGGATGTGCCCACTTAAACACCTTGCATTATGAAGCATTCATGAAAGACGAGCTCGTTGTTATTACACACACCTCTTCTTCTTTGGCAATCCATGATAAGCTGACTCTCGAACAATTCCGTTCACTTCCCTTTGTATTGCGGGAGAATGGTTCCGGCACACTGCAAGTATTGGAATCAGCCTTATCCGAACATAAAATAAAATTATCACAGCTGAATATCTTAATCCAATTAGGAAGTACGGAAAGTATCAAATTATTCCTGGCCAATTCCGATACCCTCAGTGTTGTATCCATCCGTTCTGTTGCCCGCGAGATTGTAGCCGGAGACTTCAAAGTAATTGATGTTCCGGACTTAAAGATGGAACGGAAATTCAGTTTTGTACGGCCTTTGGGAAGAAATAGTGGGTTGGATGAGAACTTCATTCGCTTTGTTCTCCGCAATGCTACCTGATATAACTTGAGGTTATAAGCTATAAAAATTTACCGTTCGCTTTTATGAATAAGTTACTCTACCTTTGTCCTCCGAAAACAAGTAACATCATAAAAGTAAAAAGATATGTTTAGCGAAAAAAGAGGAAACGTACTTCACGGAATTTTGCTGATTGCCTTATTCTCCTGTTCAGCATTCTACATTGCAGAATTTGATTTCATCAAGAATCTTTCTTTCAGTCCACTGATCGTAGGTATCATCTTAGGTATGCTGTATGCCAACAGCTTGCGAAATCATTTGCCGGAGACTTGGGTTCCGGGTATTCAGTTTTGTACCAAACAAATCCTGCGTGCCGGTATCGTACTTTACGGATTTAAACTGACTTTCCAAAGTGTCCTGGCTATCGGTTTACCGGCCATCCTGATTGATTCGATTATCGTCATTGCGACAATCCTATTGGGAATCTTCCTGGGACGTGTATTAAAAATGGATAAAGATCTGGCATTATTGACATCCACCGGAAGTGCTATCTGCGGAGCTGCTGCTGTTCTAGGCGCCGAACCAGTCGTAAAAAGTGAAGCACATAAAACGGCTGTAGCTGTATCTACCGTAGTTATCTTCGGAACAATCTCCATGTTTATCTATCCGGCCTTATATCGTGCCGGCATCATCGACCTGATTCCTGAACAGATGGGTATTTACACCGGTTCTACATTACACGAAGTAGCACACGTAGTAGGTGCAGGAAACGCGATGGGAAAAGAGATCTCTGATGCTGCCATCATTGTGAAAATGATTCGTGTCATGATGTTAGCGCCAGTATTAGTCGTTATGAGCTTCATGCTGGCTCGTACGGCGGTTAAAGCAGTAAGCCATGCAGGCAAAGCAACGAATGAACGACGTAAGATCACTATTCCCTGGTTTGCTTTCGGCTTCTTGGCTGTCATTGGATTCAATTCATTGGATTTATTACCAGCACCGGTAGTCACTACCATCAATAACATTGATACTTTCATGCTGACAATGGCGATGACGGCTCTCGGAACAGAAACCAGCATCGAGAAATTCAAGAAAGCGGGAGCCAAACCGTTCTTACTGGCAGCGCTGCTTTATATCTGGTTGCTTGTCGGAGGTTACTTACTGGCCAAGTATGTAACACCGATCTTAGGTTGATAAACTTCATTCAATGATATTCGGAAAAGAGAAATAAAGGTAAAAGCAAACCTTTATTTTTCTTTTTGAACAACAAAACTGACAAACAGACCATTTAAGTTATAAAAAAAGCACAGTTAATTTAATTAATTAACCTACCTTTGCACAACTTCAAGTCGGCCAGAATTTAGATAGTGATTATCTATAATTTTGGTCATTTTTACGTTAATAAGGAAAGACATGGATTATGCAATAATTGCAGCGGGCGAAGGTTCTCGCCTTGCACAAGAAGGAATTAAATGGCCCAAACCGCTTGTTCGGTTAAATGGAACAGCTTTAATTGACAGATTGATTGATATATTCTTGAAGAATGATGCATCTTCAATCCGGATTATTGTCAACGAAGAGATGACAGAAGTACAGGAACACCTGAAAGGATTGAAACTACCGGTGCCTTTTCACCTGTTGGTGAAGTCAACGCCCAGTTCGATGCACAGCTTCTATGAATTAAGCCGTCAGTTTGAATGCGATCAGCTCTGCCTGACAACCGTTGATACTATCTTCCGGGAAGAAGAGTTCTCTTCATATATTCGCGCATTCATATCAAATTCAGAATTAGACGGACTGATGGCTGTAACTGACTACATTGACGACGAGAAACCTTTGCATGTGCAGACAGATGATCACATGTTTATCAAGGCTTTCCTTGATCAGACAGAAACACCCCTATATGTTTCCGGCGGAATCTATTGCTTGCGGCAGCCCGCTATTCAGATTCTTTCTCACTGCATAGAACAAGGCATGTCGAGAATGCGTAACTATCAACGCCAGCTCATTACGGAAGGCCTGACGATAAAAGCGTACCCTTTCAGTAAAATCATTGATGTTGATCATGCAGAAGACATCCGGAAAGCAGAACAGTTTATAGCATCTAAATAAGCAGTTGAAAACAACATGGAGGAAATGACTATTGCCGGTATCCGTCGGGGAAACCAGTTTTCGCCCAACCATATCGGAAACGATGCAGCGATCTTTAGTCTGACCGCAGAACACTTAGGGAAATTAGGTTGCAAGGTCAATGAATACATTGAATCAGACTTATTATTGCAAGACTTGAAAGAGAAGGCAATCTTCAACATGGTCCGCGATTGGAAATCGATTCATAAACTACAGAAACTGGAAGACAACGGACATATCGTGGTCAATTCGGGATATGGCATTGAGAATTGTACACGCGAGAAGATGACACGCCTCTTGCTTGACCATCATATTCCGCATCCTACGAGTTTATTCTTATCTACCCAGGCTGATCCGACTCAAATGCTTGAAGAAGCCGGACTGGATCATTGCTGGATCAAGCGAGGTGACTTTCACGCGATCCATCGCGAGGATGTAACATACGTCCGTAACCGGGAAGAAGCCAAAAGTATTTTAAAGGAATATGCCATTCGTGGTATTCCGAAAGCAGTCATAAACGAACATCTGGTAGGTGATCTGGTGAAATTTTACGGAGTTACCGGAACTGATTTCTTCTATTGGTTTTATCCATCCAATCAACATCATAGTAAATTCGGACTGGAGACTATCAATGGAACGGCTAAAGGTATTCCTTTCAATCAAGACTATATGCAACAAATCTGTAACGAAGCTGCCCGCGTTTTGAATATTCATATCTATGGCGGCGACTGCATTGTCTCGGAAGAAGGAGAAATCCATTTAATTGATTTCAACGACTGGCCCAGTTTTGCTCCGTGCCGGGAAGAAGCAGCTCCTTATATCGCCCGTCGGATTTACGAATTAATCACGAAATAAACCGGAAGACAAAACATAGAATCATGACAAGCAATACAAAACAAAAACCAACCCTCGAATCGACACTCAAGTCGATGGATACCGAGGAGTTTATCGATATACATTTTTATCGGCCAATCGGATATCGATGGGCTTTGTTCTTCAACAAATTCGGTATTTCTCCCAATACCGTTACCATTGCCAGTATCTTTATCGGAGCGGCAGCGGGTGTCTGTTTTTATCCGCATAACCTGACGATTAATATCATAGGTATGTTACTGCTGATCTGGGCAAATTCGTATGACAGTGCCGACGGTCAGCTGGCACGGATGACGGGCAAGAAGACTCCGCTCGGACGCATCCTGGATGGTACAGCAGGCGATATCTGGTTTATCTCCATTTATGCAGCCATTTGTGCACGACTCACACCACAATGGGGCATCTGGATCTGGGTTTTCGCCCTGATAACCGGTATTTTCCACAGCAAACAGGCAGCGATGGCCGACTATTACCGGAATATCCATCTTCTTTTCCTCAAAGGAAAGGCCGGAAGCGAACTGTCTCACTCTCCTGTTCTGAAAGAGAATTACAAGAAGATGAGCTGGAAAAAGGATTTCATCTACAAGTTGTTCGAAACCTTTTATATCAATTATACTGTCGGACAAGAACGGCTGACACCGAAGTTTCAACGTATGATGCAAATCATTCGACAGGATTATCATGATCAAGCTCCCGAATGGTTTCGGACAGCTTTCCGGGAAAAGAGTCTGCCACTCATGAAATATACCAATATGTTGTCGTTTAATACGCGCGTCATTGCTTTGTTCATCTCCTTGTTTATTGATATGCCGTGGTTATATTTCACTTTCGAAATCATCGTTTTGAATGCGATGCTGGTCTATATGATCAAACGTCACGAACATATCTGCCAAGGATTTACTCAAGAATTAAAAGAGCGTTGTCAAACAAACTCATGATAAAAAAGAACGGTCATGCTTACAATAGATAAGATAAAAGGAATCATCTTCGATTACGGAGGAACTATCGACAGCAACGGACTGCACTGGGCTGAAGTTATCTGGAAGGCTTACGAAACCTATCAGGTATCCGTCGCAAAAGCCGACTTCCGAAACGCTTTCGTTTATGGCGAACGGACTTTAGGAAAGAATCCACTGGTCAAACCCGAACATACCTTCCTCGATATGCTGCGTATCAAGATTGATCTGCAGCTGGAATGGCTGAAAGATGAAGGACTCATCACTCCAGCCGACGCATCTTCGCAGAAAAAGGAAGACATTGCCCAGTGGAGTTATGCAAATGCACGGAAACATATCGACATAGCCCGCCCAATTCTGGAACAATTGACACAGAGATATCTGTTAGTTTTGGTGTCCAATTTCTACGGAAACATCGCATCCGTCTTGAAAGATTTCCAACTGGATCATCTTTTCCAGACAATCGTTGAATCGGCTGTCGTAGGGATCCGAAAACCGGACCCGGCTATCTTTCAGTTGGGAATCGATGCGCTTCATTTCGCTCCCAACGAGGTTGTAGTCGTAGGCGATTCACATGATAAAGACATCGTTCCGGCAACAACTTTAGGATGCCAGACTATCTGGCTGAAAAGTATTGGTTGGAATCCTTATAAGGGAACAGAAACGGCCGATGCCATCATCACTGATTTTCCACAAATCAAGGAGATTTTCTCTCTCCGATAAAGGTATAGGAAACAAAACTTTCCATCCAAGAAAAATCCGGACTGATTGTTATTCTTTCATCAGTCCGGATTTTTTATGTCTTCTTCCGAGCGACTAATTCTTTTCCAACGGGAAACTAATCACAATCATCCGACTTATTATCTTTCCTCCGACCGGAGGAAGCCTATCCTTCGGCCGGAGGAACAGTGTCCTCCGATCGGGGGAAGGTCGTCCTTCGGTCGGAGGAAAGATAACTATTCGTTAGTTTGCAGTTAGCAGCTCGGCAGATTCATCTTAATGGCTCAGCAATTAAGTATTAGTCACTCCGCAGGGAAGAACGGATAAGCTTGGTATTCTCCACAAAATAATGTACCTTTGTTTGCCTGCTCCGGCAGGGAGGAATAAAAACAAAACGTATGTATTTCAAAGACATTATCGGACAAGAGGAAATCAAAAGGCATTTGATACAGACGGCACAATCGGGAGTGTTGCCTCACGCCCAGTTGTTTACCGAACCAGGTGGAAGTGGAGCCTTTGCCCTAGCCCTTGCCTATGCCCGTTATGTGAATTGTTCCCGACGGACTGACACGGATGCGTGCGGACAATGTCCTTCGTGTTTGAAATACGACGAACTGGCCCATCCGGACCTGCACTTCGTATTTCCGATCGTTGCCAAGAAAGAGCGGAAAAAGGAAATATGCGACGATTACCTGCAGGAATGGAGAACTTTCTTGCATGACCATACTTATTTTGGTATCGATCAATGGCTGGATGCCATGGATGCCGGTAATTCGCAAGCTTTGATCTATTCGAAGGAAAGTGATGAAATCATCCGGAAGCTAAGTCTGAAAATCTATGAAGCGGACTATCGGGTTTTATTGGTCTGGCTTCCCGAAAAGTTACACGTTAGCTGTGCCAACAAACTACTGAAACTAATCGAGGAACCTCCAGCTCATACCCTGATTCTTATGGTATCGGAACAACCGGATTTAATCCTCGGAACGATCCAGTCGCGCACACAACGCATCAATATTCCACGGATTTTGCCGGAAGACTTGGCCAAAGCCATGCAAAGCCGCTATGGCTTGTCGCCCGAGGATGCCCATTATGTCTCGCATCTGGCGAACGGGAATTACCTGAAAGCCGTCGAAGCAATCAGTGTGAACGAAGAGACGATGTTCTTTCTAGAGCAATTCAAAACCGTAATGCGTAACTCATGGGCCCGAAATGTAAAGGCCATGAAGGAACAGGCCGATGTACTGGCTTCAATCGGAAGGGAAAAACAGAAGAATTACCTGGCATATTGCCAGCGACTGGTGCGCGAAAACTTTATCTACCGTTTCCAGGCGCCCGAATTGAATTATATGAATCGGGAGGAAGCCGCTTTCGCCGTCAAGTTCTCACCGTATGTCAACGAACGTAACGTTATCGACCTGATGGACGAACTGGCGAAAGCCGAACTGCATATCTCCCAAAATGTCAATCCCAAGATGGTCTTCTTCGACCTTGCCTTACGGATTACGGTATTGATCCGCCGCTAATCAGATGGTTCTGATATGATCAGCCAGGAAAGAAACGCCCAGCTGCCGGCGAACCTCGTCAATAATCTCGATGGTGATCAGGGAATTCTCGTGGCTGTTTACTTCTGATTCCAGCTTTCCAGCCTGCACCAGATTGATAAACTCGGCTACCTCATAATAATACTCGTCTTTATCCGTTACGGCAGAAATATCTTCGACCGGCGTCAACGGACCTTTTCCCGACGAAGCCACCGGACGTGCCTGCCATGTCACCCGATTAATCTGGTTGATCTTATCCAGCATGAAGTTCCCGTCCTCACCTTCTATTTCCGTAGGTAAAGATGAATTGGCAATCTTCGAATACAGAACCGTTGCATTCATTCCTTCATATTCAAAGTTCACGGCACCTTGTCCGTCGGTTCCGGTAGAAAGAACAACCCCCGAAGCACTGATCTTATTCGGCCGGCCGAACAAGACAACCATCGGATAGACCGTATAAACGCCAATATCCATCATCGCACCATTCGACAATTCAGGTTTAAAGGCATTCAAGACAATTCCTTCCTTAAACTTATCATAACGGGAAGAATACTGGCAATAAGAAGCGAAGTAACGCCGGATCACACCTGCTTTGGGCAACGCCTCACGTAATACACGGAAATTAGGAGTCAGCGTCGGCTTCATGGCTTCCATCAAAGTAACACCATATTGCCGAGAAGCAGCGATCATCTGCTTCACCTCGTAAGCATTCGAAGCCATTGGCTTTTCGCACAGCACATGTTTTCCGTGCTTCATGCACAAAATACTTTGGGAAGCATGTAAATAGTTCGGAGTTGCGATATAAACCGCATCGATCAGCGGACTTGCCGCCATTTCCTCCAGCGAAGTAAATGTATAGGGAATATCATATTTGGCAGCAAATTCATTGGCCCTTTCCTGTGTACGCGAACAAACCGCAACCAACTCAAAACGTTCGTCTTGCTTCGCTCCGGCAATGACCCAGTCGGTGATAAAGTTCGTACCAATGACTCCAAAACGAATCTTATTCATACATAAAATGATTTATAGGATTTTACAGACAAGACATTCCAGAATAAATAAACCAGGCTTCAGATAGGATATATCCAAAACCCGGTTTACATAATCCTTTTGTATCTTATGTATAGATGAATTACTTGCGGAAAGGAGCTTTCACTACCTGAGCCTTCAGATTACGGTTACGAACCTGGATATAAATCTCAGAACCAACTTTCGAATAAGCTGTCTGAACATATCCCATACCGATACCTTTCTTCAAAACCGGCGACATTGTTCCGGAAGTAACAACACCAATGGCATTACCTTCGGCATCCACAATCGGATAACCATGACGAGGAATGCCTTTATCTACCAATTCAAAGGCACACAACTTACGGGTAACGCCTTCCTTCTTCTGACGTTCCAATTCGGCACGGTTCGTGAAGTTCTTGCCATCAACAAACTTCGTGATCCAACCCAAACCAGCTTCAATCGGAGAAGTTGTATCATCCAGATCATTACCATACAGGCAGAAGCCCATTTCCAGACGAAGCGTATCACGGGCACCCAAACCAATCGGCTTGATACCTTCCGGCTTGCCAGCTTCGAAGATAGCATTCCAGATTGTCATCGCATCACTCGGATAGAAATAAAGTTCGAAGCCACCGGCACCGGTATAACCCGTATTCGAAATGATCACCTGCTTGCATCCGGCAAATTCACCCGTAGTAAAGGCATAATATGGAATAGCCGACAAATCAACCGGAGTCAGGCGCTGCAAAACTTCCAAAGCCTTCGGTCCTTGGATAGCCAACTGAGCGATATTGTCAGATGCATTTTCCAATTCGGCACCTACTGTATTATGACTGACACACCAGTTCCAGTCTTTCTCAATGTTAGCCGCATTTACAACCAACATATATTTCTCCGGTTCATAATGATAAACCAACAAGTCATCAACGATACCACCCTGTTCATTCGGGAAACATGTATATTGCGCTTTTCCTAACGGAAGCACGGAAGCATCATTCGACGTAACCGACTGGATAAAAGCCAATGCATTCGGACCTTTCACCCAAAATTCGCCCATGTGAGACACATCAAATACACCGACACCATTTACCACCGTCATGTGTTCGTCGATAATACCTGTATATTCAATCGGCATGTTATAACCTGCAAATTCATGCATCTTGGCACCCAGTGCGATATGCACGTCTGTAAAAGGAGTTGTTTTCATTCTTTCACGATTTAGATTTATTCTATATAGATAATATTGTTTACAAAATTACTTGGTTGCCACCAATTCTGCAATCTTGACAACCGTTTCCATACTCTTCTGCAAAGAAGGAATAGGAATATATTCATAACGTCCGTGGAAATTATGACCTCCGGTAAACAGATTCGGACAAGGCAGACCCATAAACGACAGGCGTGCTCCGTCGGTTCCTCCACGAATCGGCTTGATCTGCGGTTTCACACCGACAGCTTCCATCGCTTCCGAAGCCAGATCTACAATGTATTTCTTCGGTTCCACGATTTCACGCATATTATAATACTGATCGTGCATTTCCAAAGAAACCATACCCGGATACTTTTTATTCAACTGTGCAGTGATCTGCTCCAACAATTGTTTCTTCTGTTCGAACAACTCACGGGAATGATCCCGGACAATGTACTGCAAAACGGCCTGTTCTACGCTACCGACCATTGTAGTCAGATGGAAGAATCCTTCATAACCTTCTGTTGTTTCCGGACGTTGATCTGCCGGCAACATGGAAGCAAATTCAACAGCCAGCAAAGAAGCATTTACCATCTTGTCTTTTGCAGTTCCCGGATGTACATTCCGTCCGCCGAAAACCACTTTAGCTGCTGCTGCATTAAAGTTTTCATATTCCAGCTCTCCGATTTCTCCGCCATCTACCGTATAGGCAAACTCACAGCCGAACTTTTCTACATCAAAATGATCAGCTCCGGCACCAATCTCTTCATCCGGCGTGAAACCAATCCGAATCTTACCATGTTTAATTTCCGGATGTTCCTTCAAATAAGCCACCGCTGAAATAATGGCTGCTACTCCGGCTTTATCATCGGCGCCTAATAAAGTCGTTCCGTCGGTAACAATCAAGTCCTGTCCGATGTATTGTTCCATTTCCGGGAACATACGCGGTGAAAGAACAATATTCTCGGCCTCATTCAATACAATATCACCACCTGCATACGAAACGATTCGCGGTTTAACACCTTCGCCCGACATATCAGGACTCGTATCCAAATGAGAAATAAATCCGATTGTCGGTACTTCCTTATCTCCCATATTCGATGGTAAAGTAGCCATCAGATACGAATTATCATCCAAGGAAATCTCTTCCAAGCCCAAGGCTTCCAGTTCTTTTACCAATGCTTCAGCAAAGACACGTTGACCGGATGTACTCGGAGTAATACCCGATTCTTCATCCGATTGCGTAGCAAAAGTCACATATTTTAGAAATCTATCTACTACTGTCATCTTTATGTTGTTTTTATAAGAAATCGATTTTCATTTATCAGGGCTAAAATTAGGAAAAGCGGATGAATTAACCAAATAAACCGAATGACAGCTCGACCGAAAAGAGGAAAATTAAGAAAAGATAAAGGAAGGCAACAGAAAGCATACAAACAGATACAAACAAAAAAGGATCTTCTACCGAAGATCCTTCCTTTTGCGGGGTGAAAGATGGGGCTCGAACCCACGACCCTTGGAACCACAATCCAATGCTCTAACCAACTGAGCTACATTCACCATCATAATCTTAAACGAACCTCGCCGCCTGCGGGGTGAAAGATGGGGCTCGAACCCACGACCCTTGGAACCACAATCCAATGCTCTAACCAACTGAGCTACATTCACCATATTGGTCTTCAGCAGACGCTGTTTCTTTAAGACGGTGCAAAGGTAAGTATATTTTTTAATTCTGCAAACTTTTCGCAGATTTTTTATTCCAATACATTCTTCGAAATCCAAACTAAAGACAAAATGAATACGGTAAACCAAACGATCCAATAACTGCCATAAAGCAGAAATGTCTTCAAAATCGCTTTGCCCCAACTGCTCCGTGAATAGACCCGACGAACAGCGATGATACTATAGACCAAGAAGTAAATCCATAAAAGTCCATAAATCGCACCCAGATGACAACCCTGCCACAAAAGGATCAGCATAACCGCCGAGATAATCAGCAATACAGAATGCAGATGCAAGGCAAATACCAGATGCGACATATAGCCCAACTTCTCTTTCCGGAAAAACAACATCAACAGCAAGGCAAAGATCGGGATCAGCAACAAGGCTATCAATGGCCAATTAGACGAATACCAGGAAACCAATCGATTGTACTTCCATTCCGAACGCAAGTCTTTCAACTCCCGCTTCTGTTTCTTGGTAACATCAACTTGTGCCTGATGAACAGAATCCTTTTCCAACACAAAAATGGTATCCGATTTCTCCCAAGCCTGGAACTCTTCCTGAAAGATTACTTGAGCCAACTGTACCCGAAACGTATCCTGATAAGGAGATTCCAATAGACGCAACATAGGTTTGTATGATGACAGCATAGCCGTATCCGTTACAGTCCAGATAACTGTATCTTCCAGACCGGATTGAGCCATAACGGTTTCATACGAAGTCCAACTTCCTGCTTCTTCCGTATTTTTCAGCACTTCCCATTCGGCCATTTCCTCGGTATGAGCCTGCATCTTTTTCCAGTCATCGAGCAGCGAAAAGGCAAAGATGAAGAACAAACAGGACAAGAACATGAACAGGCGCAACGGATGCACGTACGAATTAATCTTTCCGGCATTAAACTCCCGCGTCAGAAAACCCGGACGACGGAATAAATAATATAAGGTAAGCCATACTTTGCTATCGAACTGGTAGACGTTCTCGAAGTATTGCTGCAGGTATTTCCAGAAAGGCTGCTCGATATCCAACGCATACTGACCGCATTGCGAACAATACATACCTTTCAGTTTCTTTCCACAATTCTTACAATAGGTATAAGCCGGAGTCCGTTTCCGACGAACACGCTTCAGGCGACGGTATTCGATCTGACGAGACAACGCCTCTTTCTGCTTCCGGATTTTCTCTTTCCAAGTATCTAACTTCATTCCTCTTTCCTCCCTTTACACATATTCCGTAAAATCTACATGGAACAGATGGATCGCACACCAAACTAAAGTACTAATAAACACACTGCCCAGAATTAGCATATAAAGCACATAAAGCAAACCTGTTTTTATAAAGGCCTTAATCCAGCCGGTTCGTTCATATACCTGATAAATGGCGATCCACATATACAGCAAGAACAGACTCATCAAACCCAGTGAAACTTCCTTCGTATAAGGTGTCTTGACATAATAAGCCCACAACAGATTCACCGCCACCAGCAGCAAAAGCACCGAATGTAAATGCAGGGCAAAGGCATAATGCTTCATGTAAGGCATCTTTTCTTTCCAGAAGAACAGTTTCAGTAAAAAGGCGAAAACCGGAATCAGCAGCAACAGGATAATGGGCAGATAAGTCGAGTACCACGACACAAAAGCCCCGAAGTTCATCTCTGTCTCGATCTTTTTCAGTTCTTTTTTCACCTCATCCGGTTCCGAACCGAAATAAGTATCGTCTTCTGCCAAAGCATATACGCTATCCTGAGCCGTAATCGGCAACAGATAACCTTCCTCGATCAGGATTTTCGGAACTGAAAAGCGCAAGGTATCCTCCGAATCCGATGGCAGCTGCTCACTCATGCGTCGCAACATTTTCTGCATGACCGAATCTCCACAGAAATAAATGGTAGTATCTACGGCTGCTTCACGTTCTTTCTCATTCAAATCGTCATACCAGAAATCGATCACATCTTTGGATAAATCCATCTGGAGAACCACATCCTCAGCCGATATTTCAGCAGATTCGCCCACTTCACCTTCGACGGACCAATTTATACTATCCAGCGAACTGGGAATCAAGGCAAAGAAAAACAGGAAAAACAAACACGACAAGAACATGAACAAACGCAGTGGATGTACGTACGAATTGATCTTGCCAGCATTGAATTCGCGTGTCAGGAAACCGGGACGGGTAAAAAGATAGTATAGCGTAAGCCATACCTTACTATCAAACTGATAAACATTCTCGAAGTATTGAAGGATGTATTTCCAGAAGGGCTGCTCGATATCCAAGGCGTATTGCCCGCACTGATAACAATACATGCCGTCCAGTTTGGTACCGCAATTCTTACAATAGGTATATTGGGGAGTTTTTTTTCGCCGCACACGTTTCAAACGCCTATATTCGATCTGGCGGATGATCCGCTCTTTGTGTTTTTGCAGCTTAGAGAAGATCTCTTTGTTTTTCATCGTTAAAATCAACTTAGGTTTATATTTTCATGGCTGCCAATACATGAAAAAGTTTTAATCGGTAATCTTTTTTCTCCATTCTCTTCAGATTACAGAAAAATTACCGATTAAAACTTCCTACAAGTCATATCTACTTATTTATAAATCTCTTTTTTCCCTGCCAACAACGTATTTCGCATCAGTGAAATAATCGTCATCGGTCCTACTCCACCCGGAACCGGACTTATATACGAACATTTCGGAGCTACTTCGTCGAATTTCACATCGCCGCAAAGGCGGAAACCACTCTTACGGGTTGGATCGGGCACACGTGTTGTACCAACATCTACAATCACGGCTCCTTCTTTCACCATATCAGCTTTCAGGAATTCAGGAACACCCAAAGCCACGATGATGATATCTGCCTGCAGACACATCTCCTTCAGATTCTTCGAACGGCTGTGACAAACCGTTACCGTACAATCACCCGGATAAGCTTTCTGCACCATCAGCGAAGCCATCGGCTTACCAACAATGTTGCTACGGCCTAAAACTACGCAATGCTTGCCCTGTGTCTCGATATGATTCCGCTTCAACAGTTCCAGAATACCAGCCGGCGTAGCCGAAACGAAACATGGCAGACCGATCGACATACGTCCGACATTGATCGGATGGAAACCATCCACATCCTTGCGGTAATCGATAGCCTCGATTACTTTCTGTTCAGAAATATGTTTCGGCAACGGAAGCTGAACGATGAAACCATCCACATCCGGATCGTTGTTCAGTTCATCCACCTTGCGAAGCAATTCTTCTTCGGTTACATCCGCTTCATAGCGAATCAAGGTTGACTTGAAGCCTATCTCACCACAAGTTTTCACTTTGCTGGCAACATACGTTTCGCTACCACCATCATGCCCCACCAGGATCGCAGCCAAATGCGGCACTTTACCGCCTTCCGCCTTGATGCGGGCCACTTCTTCAGCCATCTCCTGCTTCATCTGAGCAGCAGTAGCCTTTCCGTCTAACAATTTATATTCCATGATATCTGATTTATTTTATCTTCTGAATCCGAATCCCGGCATCTTCGGGAGTTTCATATTACCTGATTTGGCATTAGTCAGCATACGCATCATCTTGCGAGTCTCATCGAATTGCTTCAGCAGTTTGTTTACTTCCTGGATAGAAGTACCACTACCTTTGGCAATACGCTGGCGACGTGAACCATTCAAGATAGCCGGATTCTTCCGTTCTTCCGGAGTCATTGAATAGATGATCGCTTCGATGCTCTTGAATGCATTATCGTCGATATCCACATCTTTCAAGGCTTTTCCTACACCCGGAATCATCGATGCCAGCTCTTTCAGGTTACCCATCTTCTTGATCTGCTGGATCTGGGCGATGAAGTCATTGAAGTCGAACTGATTCTTGGCAATCTTCTTCTGCAAGCGCTTAGCCTCTTCTTCGTCGTATTGTTCCTGAGCACGTTCCACCAACGAAACGATATCACCCATACCCAAGATACGGTCGGCCATACGTTCGGGATGGAATATATCCAGCGCATCCATCTTTTCGCCGGTTCCAACGAACTTGATCGGCTTATCTACAACTGTACGGATAGACAATGCCGCACCACCGCGTGTATCACCGTCTAACTTCGTCAAGACAACACCGTCGAAGTCTAAGCGTTCATTGAATTCCTTCGCTGTATTGACTGCATCCTGACCGGTCATGGCATCTACGACAAACAAAGTCTCATCCGGATGGATGGCCGCCTTGATGGCCGCAATTTCCTTCATCATCTGCTCGTCGATAGCCAGACGTCCGGCTGTATCGACAATCACCAGATCGTTACCTTTTGCCTTCGCTTCCGCAATAGCATGCTGGGCAATTTCTACCGGATTCTTATTTTCTTCTTCCAGATAAACCGGCACACCAATTTGTTCAGCCAATACCCGCAACTGTTCGATAGCGGCCGGACGATAAACGTCGCAGGCAACCAGCAACGGCTTCTTGTTTTTCTTGGTCTTCAACATATTGGCCAGCTTACCGGTGAACGTTGTCTTACCCGAACCTTGCAAACCCGACATCAGGATGACTGCCGGACGACCTTCCAGATTCAGTTCAGTAGCGGTACCACCCATCAACTGAGCCAGTTCGTCGTGTACGATCTTAACCATCAATTGGCTCGGCTTAACCGAAGTCAGCACATTCTGTCCCAAGGCTTTTTCTTTTACCTTGTCGGTAAATGTCTTGGCAACCTTATAATTGACATCGGCATCCAACAAAGCACGACGTACATCCTTTAATGTTTCCGCAACATTGATTTCAGTGATTTTCCCTTCACCTTTCAGCAACTTAAACGAACGCTCCAGGCGTTCACTCAGATTGTCAAACATACAAATTATCTATTTTTTTCGATTATCCAACTGGGAAACGTGTTTCGGGGCATTCCCAAAATCCGCTTCTTTATTTTTAATAGGGAACAAAGGTACTAAAAAGCGTGTAATTATCGATACAGAATACGGAAGAATCTGAGGATAGCCTATTTAATACCCAACAACAGGATACCTCCCTAAAAGATCGGGGAGAAGAACTTTCGCCCTTCTCCCCTACGCCTTGAAATTCGATCTGTCCTCGTTTCCCAACGAAAGCAAATCATTATTACTATGAATACCTAAACAAACTGAAAGTCTGTATAGGGGAGTTATCCCTTAGTTTCACAACTCTAGGATAACCATATTGTATAAAAAAGATTATTAATTATATATTACAAAAACGTATTTCCTATCGTACAAGCACCTTCTTCGTCTCCTGCAGACCGTCCTGGTCGGAAACAGTAATCAGGTAAATACCCCGGTTCAGATAGATTTCCTGCTGCATGCCGCTTGCCTGAATGCTGCGAACCTGCGCGCCACCCATCGTATAAACCCGGATGCCTTTCAGCGGAGTATTCGATGAAGTAACCATCACTTTGCCACCGCCTACCGAATAAACCAGGAAGGCATTGCGGGCAATTACCTCATTGCCGGTCGGTGTTCCGGCACGGAGGAAGTAACGGCCCGATGTTCCTGCCGGAACACTGACGGTCTTACCTTCGTGCAATGGTGTTTCGGTCTGTTCTTGGGCATCGTAAAGAGTCGCACTGCTGAACTGGTTCAGTCCGCCAAACGACAGTGTCACCATTTCCTGCTTGTTGCCATAAACACCCAACGGGATATTATACAGTTCGGAAGTCCGGTTGATGCTGGTTGCCATCGTGCCTGCTACGGTATAAACCATCGGCACGTCGCCCAAGTTGGAATCTAGGAACAACTCGGCATCCTCGCTCGCCTCATAATCAGCCGAAGCTGCCATATCGTAGGCCACCGCCGCCCGGCTGGTCCGCCCGTCGCTCGTCGTGGCGGTAATGGTCAGGGCATTCGCGCTGCGCAATCCATCGCCCGTGCCGCCTAAGGTTTGCATATCTTGGGTGAATTTAAGCGTTATCTCGCCAGTCACACCCTCTGCTTTCTGAACGAAGAAGGATTGTAATGGGGCGACTTTAGGCATTGCTCCATCAAGTGTAATCCAATCACCCGAACCTATCGCAGCTGTTTGGTTTTCATCTGTTACCAACCAATACTTTCGTTCTAAATCTGTATTTCCATTAAAGAACACATTCATATCCAAATGAGCCATGAATGGGTTGCCTACCAAGTAATATTGACCATCGGCTGATTCACCTAAAGGAACTGTAAAATCTTTTACTTGAATGTTACCAACTGTACTATTATCTGTTCGTTGATAAATTTCATCCGATTGTAGTCGATGTGCGTTTACTTTAGAAATACCAGAAACCTTATCTGAACCTTGAGCACCATTTTGCGAATAATAATAATACTCAGTATCCGCCTTTGGCAAACGGAATGTAGCACTATCTGTTACATCCTGTACCTTCAACGAGAATCCCGTACCCGGCTCATACTTTTCGGCAACATCATTCGTTAAGGCACTCCAATTTCCGGAAATAGCTACATTCTTTTTAGTTGTAGCATCGATATGTAACCAAACTTCTGTGCTCTCCCCTTTCCATGCCCGCTGATAAACGGATGGTTTGAAACGATTATTTGTAACAGCACCATTATTATATTGAGCGTTTCCAGTAAAAGTAATATCCGTAAAATATTCCTGTTTTTCTACTCCATCATCACTATCCGTATAGAAATCTCCGGCTACTACCGCTTTCAAGGGCGATGCCAGCGTGTACCAACGGCCTTTGCCTAATTGATAATCCACCCAAGCCTTGTTATAAAGCAGGTATTCCGCGTGAAGCATCTCCGCGCCCGGCTCGAAATGGATTTCATTGACTGTATTGGTATAATATGGAATACAATTATAGGCATTGCTATTATTATCCAAAGTTGATTTCACCATCAAATCGTATTCGATGTTTTCCGTGGTCTCTCCGCTCGGTGATGTCGTTGACAAATCTAATATTGAATGACCTGCAGATTCAGTATTATTTGCAGACGCATACAATTCCACCTGCTTGTTTGTCGGGATCGTTACTTTCGTGAAATCCATCGGAACGTAGCCTTGATGCTCTTCAGCGTAATTTGCATAACTATCATTGTCACCCTTCTTCAATTCGTCTTTTGTAGAACGTACCCAGTTCGCGTCGTTGTTCCAATTACCGGTCGATTCGCCTACCCATTTCTGGAACGCCGGGACTACGTGCATTGTGACGAACAGATTACCATGGCAAGCGTCTGATGCTCCTTCTTCCTGGAAGTACACCTCAAACTTATACCAATATCCTTCCCGTGGATTGAATGTAAATGGTACGTCCTGGCCAATTGTTTGTTCAGTCAAATTGAACTGGACTTTCATGATATCATCATTATTTCCTGCAGCCGACAAATCAACCAATGTACCGATGCTGTACGCAAAAGGATCAAAATCGTCTTGCGATATGATCTTTTCCACCACCGGATCATTCGAATCAATCAAATATAATTCATTCTTATTCTCAATGTCTATCAATGTTCCTGTAGCACCTGTCAACTTCACGTTACGCAGCGGAATGTTGATGGTTGGTTTATTATCACCTTCAACAGCATTTTGAATCTGCTCCAACCCAACACGGATGGCCCCTTCCCATGTATTCGGGTAGGTGACATCATTGAATCCTACACTCAGTTCGGGAGCTTGCCCTTGCGCTGTTAATGAGAAGTAAATTGGGTTCCAACAAAGCAGTGTATAAAAATCATCATTTTCTTCCAACGTATTAATTGGTACTACAACCAAATTCAGGCCGCCTTCCATGATGCGGATTTCCCGTGCTTCCTGGCGCAAAACCAATGGGGCATTCAGATGATCTCCATCAGTGGGATTGAGCAATGACAATAATAAACTGCGATGACTTCCATAAAAACCATTTGGCGTTACATCCGAATCAACCGGGGTTGTTTCTGTCAATTCCGTCGCATCCGGATACTTGGTGCGGAATGCACTCAACGCATCTTTAATTGATACATTATTAAAGTCACTTTGCTGTGCCTCAAATGCTGATTTTGTTCCAAAGTACCAGTCGAAATAGACTTGTCCATTATACACTGTTTCTTTACCATTATTATCAGGATCCGGATAGGTCATTGCGATTTTGAAATTAAAGACTTGCCCGGCGCAATATGTTTCTTTTTCCGTATCTCCCACAACCTTTCCATTAATCTTGATCAAGTTTTGCGCAGTTACCTTAAAAACATCTTTCATCGCGCAGAGTGCATCCGGATCTCCAAATACGCCCGCATAATTCTCATCAGAAAGTTCGTTATTATGGTCAACCATTAGCAGCCAATACCCTCTCGAGCCTTCCAAGGCGGCATAAATATCTACGGCCAGAGTTTGTCTATTTCCTTCCGTAAAACTGTAAAAGGCGTAATCTGTTCCATCTGGTGTAAGAGGATTGTCTGCCGCTAGATTAGTATCTTTATCATTATAGGATTTATTTTCATCATAATCCCATTTATAATAAAGCGTCGCATATTTTTTGTTGTAATGTCCTTCCTGGCCTTCACCCTTATTATTTCCAATATAAACGGTCGACGCTTCTATTGCTGCCTTAATATCATCTGGCGTTACCGATGTTGCCCCATACGATATCTTCTCACGATAAGCCAGCGTATCAATAATGCAGAAATCAATAGCACCTTTTGCATCAGCAGTATGTATATCGCCACCCAAACGCGAATACAACTGGTCCCAACCTAATTGCAGACGAACCAGGGCGCGGTCATTTCCACAGACTGCCTGTTTTTGTTTTACCGTGGCGGATGGAGATTGCATATATACCCGCACATCATCCAGATACATATCGCCACCATTGGTAGACGCGCTGTTGTTGGATATCTGAAGCTCGTAAGAATCATACTCTACATCGCTTTCATCAATAAATGAAAAATAGACTTGCATCCATTCATTTGTACCTGTTCCACAACCAAGTATGTTAGCATTCAAATAATCCGTGCGGCGGATCTGACTGGAAGCATGGCGATACAACGGAACTTTCTTGCCATCTTTGACGCCCATAATGGTAAAAAGCATACCGGCATCCGTAGTACTCTCATTATACCCCGCACTTTTCACCCATGCGGTGACAAACAATTCCGAACCCTTACATAAATTCCGGCGGAATGGCAAGTTCGCGATCACTCCCGGACGGTCGGAAGCATCTACATACAAATGATATGTGCTATTTGGCAATAGACTAGCATTGTGGTTAGAATTCCAAGATATAGACTCTATAAAACCATTCATGATTGCGTAATATCCCCATTCGGGTACTGGCGTATCTTTAGAAACCACTACAAAATCTTCGGCAGGAGCACCATCAAAGAAGCTGTAACTGCTGTAATCCCACGCCATCGGAAATGGATAATATTTATCTTGCCCATACGTTCTTCCAGCCACTTCCGGATCATAATCCCAATTCAAGGCTGTCAATAATTGATAATTCTTGTCCAAATATTCCGGTGTACGGAACTGATAATACTTCATGCCTTCATCTCCCGCCTCAATAGCTTCCAACTGCGACTGCGTTAACAGACGGGTATCTGCCACAAATCGCAATTTATACCGGGCAATGTTGTATTTTTTATCCCCTACACTTTTTGTCACCAAAATGGTGGCGGTCGAATTATTGTTCTTTACAGTACTTGTACCATCATCTCTCGTAGTGGGATATGTAAATTGAATCACCCGGGATTCACCTTCAACTGTATTCTTGACCAACTCAATATCAGACGCTTGATCATCTGTACCATCTATCAACGTCACGTCCAATGTTTCCGTGTCCGACGTAGCCGTCTCAGAGATCGGGATCGCATAAGCTCTCGCGTCCTTGGAAAGGGCAACCAGTTCATTGGTATGATTTGATACACGGGTATAAGGAAATGAAATCTCATATTCCTCCAAATACTTATCGCTTTCAGTGTTTCCCCCACCTTGATAATCAGAATTAGATAATCTCCCATGGCCGTTTTCCCAATTTTCCTTTTTTGTGTTATCCGTCTCATTGTCTCGACCATCGACCGAAACGATATAATACAAAACACGGTGAGTCAAGGTCGGCTCATAAAAATTCTCCAAGAAATCACTTGAAGAAGCATCTTCATGAAAATCGGCCACATAATCATTATACCCCGATACATCACATGCCACCACATACCAATCATTATCATAGTTTGATCCGGCGAACCAGTCTTTAAATTCAGTTTCCGTCGGAAAATAAAACTGCATCTGATACGTTCCATTGACGCTTTTATCTATCGGCTTGGAAACATATCCATTCGCAAAACGATAGGATGTCCCAACGGTAGGTGTCAACAAGTCCCAAACCGCACCTGATCCAGTATTATTGGTCCGATAGGTCCCATCCGTACGGAAGCTATACCAACGCTTGTATCCTCTGACACTGCTCTTCTCATCTAATCGATCCGGCAAAGTCAAAGTCACACTCGTGCCCGGGTGCATATAGATCGTATCAATATAGGTATGGGCCGCCTGAATTTTTCTCCCATTTTCCGGATAATTACTAATAAATGGATTATCTTCAGGAGTGAACCACTCTTCTTTTTCACTAAATGTATCCCCGGTTGATTCGTTCGTATACCCATCTTTCTCTCTCAAGTCAAACCACTTGGCACCCCGATGCTTGATGGTTGGCAATTCTCCTGGTTTAAAACTAATCTCATGCAAACAGATAGTTGCTTGTTGATCGTTTTCATTTGGTGTTAAAACAAATTTAAAATGAGTACCTATTACTGGCCCATTAAAGGATAACTGTTGTATTCGTTGATTTACATCCAAATTATCAAAAGTTTTCTCTACCTTATAAGTTTGCCCATCTGGAGAGTAACTCATTACAATCTTCGATGCTCTTCCTAGTTCTCCTCCTCCCTGCATAAGTTCAAAACCAGAAACGGAGCACTCTGTAGGAAATTGAATGATGACAGTAATGTCTTCATGATTCTGCGCTTTCCAATATTTATCGTCACTCCTGTCGTTATCAATAATATATGCAGGAACACCAAACTGAGCTTCTGCTGGGCTACCGTTTGGATCTTGAACTTGAACTGTTATCTTCGTATCCTTCATAAAGGGAAAATAAGATTGATACCTATCCCCCGTCACCTGCCCCCAAGCCTCCGCGGCAGGCCACAGTGCAGCCACCATCAGGAAGATGAGGGCGGCTGTCGTCTTATATATATTTGTTATTTTCATAATCATTTTTCCTTTCTCCCCGGGTGGAAACCCGGAATTTATTATTCGTCGCTAACCCTTCAGCCCTTCGGGTAGCTCCCTACGACAGGCGAAAAGGTTCTCAATTATCAATCGTCAATTGTCAATTGTCAATTTTTATCCACCGGTACGAACTCGAGGCCGGAATCGCCGCCTTCGCCCGCAGGTTTCTCTTCTTCTTTCTTTTTCCGACTGTTCAACCGCTGTTTGTAGATGGATTCGACGTCGTGGATCAGGGCATTCAGACCGGACATAAAGTAAAGCGACTCTTCCGTCTCGTTGAGCAGGTTCGTAGCAAAGGCATAGTCGGTCATCTCGCGGTAGAGGTCGGTCATGGCTACACGCAGGTCGCGCATCTGCTCGTTGAAGCCCAGTTCGGAATTCTTCATATCGGCCGTTTTCACCAATGCCTCAAACTGCTTGTTGCAATTGTCCAGCTCGTCGACGTACGCATCCAGTCCCAGCGTGCGTACAGCCTCGCTGTTTTCCAACTTCCGCAAGTCCAACAATAACCCTTTGATCATCTCCGTCTCCTGATTGTACGGCAGCTTGCCGATACCCCGATACGGACTGATCACGATATAGAGTTGCTCGGCAGCCTTACTTTCTGCCTCGATAGGCACCGAGCGAGATGTCTTGACACGACTGAAGAGGAGCGAAATCAGGCTGTCACGCTTGCGGTCAACTTCCTCTTTAGGTTTCGTTTCCGCCTTCATTTGCGGGATACGGGTCAGATCGTTCATTTGCGCCAAGTAACCTTTGGCTTCGGTCACCTGCTCGGCCGTGATTGATAGCTTGGGCGCACCCATCTCGCCACTCTCCGGCTCACCTTCGGCCTCCAGCGGCAGCAGGCTCAAGAAACGTTCCATAAAATTCATAAACTCGGCGTTGGCCAACCGGACCAAATTGATCTCTTCTACCCGGATATACTTTTTTCTCATATCTTTTTTCTCCTATTCTTTTATTGTCTTTTCCTGTTTTATCTCACGCAAACCATCGGGAACCTGCGGATTACGATCAAACACCTCCCGACAACAGCGGCAGCCTTCTGACTGCAATCAATCGACTCCCGACAATGGCAGCTACCTTCTGACTGCAATCAATCACCTCCCGACAGTGGCGGCAGCCTTCTGACTGCGATCTATCACCTCCCAACAACAGCAGCTACCTTCTGACTGCGATCTATCACCTCCCGAAAACAGCGGCGACCTTTTGACTGCTTTTTTATTACAAATCAATATGTACCGCTTCTGTTTCCGCTGAAACGGAGTAGCTTTTTGTGTCGCCGTCTTCTAATAAGCGAGTGGACATTTCTATCGTAAACTTGTATTCCTTTCCACCGTCAGTCAAACTGATGGGTATCGTACATTTGTAATCTCCCGGATGTATGGCAGAAACCTTGCCGGAAAATTCATAAGGGTTATTAATATCTACGTTAGAAGTAGTTTTCCAATTCTCATCCAACACAATAGAAGAATTCGATCCTTCAAGTTCACCCACTGTCCAAGAAGCATTCTCCCAATTCACTTCACCTTTCTTCGGTGTAATCTTAACATCAAAGGTACAGCCTTCGGGCAAAGCAAAACTGTAAGTATTCAACTCTTTCGTAACTGGTAATGTACCAATGGCTGCCAAACTATACTTGACTTCGATTGTCAAACTGTAATCTGCAATGTGGATCACCAAAGGGAAGATATGGTTACGGGGAATATTCGCTTCTAAATTACCCGTGCGGGAAGCTGTTCCTACTGTTACTGAAATAGGAAACGTCCCGCTGTTTTCGTGGAGGTAGAAATATTCGCCATCATCACTCAATACAGATTGAATATTACTCGGAGACCACGCCGACTTAGTTACATTATCCGGCAATGAGACTTCGCCATAGCCTTCACGATATAAATTCGTGGTTCCAGCCTTTAAACCAGAAATGGTTACAGACGTAATATCTGTTTTTGTGTTTCTTTCATCCACAATCTTGACATTCATTTTCGCCACCATGCGGTTAATTTCAACGGTGTATTCTTTTACATCTAAACCTTCCAAGTAGTATTTAATTGACTTGACATGGGGATTGCGGTAGCATCTGCCCCTAACCATTGCTCAATTGCATTAACAGCAGCATTGTCAGGAGCTGTTTCTCCGTACGAACCAGCATTAGCAATAGCGTAGATAGTTTTCGGACCTTCACTCAATGTGGTCTCTGCCCGTAAATCATCACCGAAGTTATCCTTCGTCAAATGCTTTTCTACAGTCGAACCATTGTATATATAGACATCCAGCGTGTTAATAGCACTCTCATTCACTGCCTTGGTCAGCTGATCCACCTCATCCATCTGAAGAGAGATGGTGACGGGCACCACCTCGCCCGACGAGCTTCCGCCCGGCGTATCGTCTGCCTCGCAGCCGGTCAGCACCCCCAAAAAAAGGATGAAGGCAGCCAAGGCTCCGTATATAGAAAATTGTCGCTTCATATCAAGCCTCCTTTCCTCCTAAGTTGACGTCATCCAGACGGATGGTCCAGTCGTTCACGATCACTTCCAGGCAATGCGCCTTTCCGTCAACGATATCCAGATAAACCACAATTGTATATTCGTCCTGGCGGTCGAGGTATTCCTGGGCATCCAGGTCGTGCGATTCCATCTGCGTGAGCAGCAGGAAATCAGTCAGGTCTACCTGCAGGAAGGGAGTCGCTTCCCCTTTGTGCGACAACTGCAGGGAAGTCTGCGAGCCATCCATCAGCCGCATCGTGTTCAGCTCTGCCACAACAGCCTGCATGGCTGTTCCCCCCTCGGTATCAGCCACCGTCTCCACCTGCTGCAAATAAGGCTTCCAGAGCACAGCTTCGTCGGCCACCGGCTGGTTTTGCGCATTCAGATCGCTATTATGAGTTGTTGCCAGGATGGTAAAATCGTCGGCCTGCAAGCCCGTGCCGCTGTTCGCGTCGATCAGTGCCAGGCGGATTTTGTTGGTATTCTTTACCAGGGGGAATTCCGTATCGGTCTCGCCCCCCGACGGGATGGTCAGTTCCAAAGTCCCTTGGAAGAGACCGGAGAGCTCGCGGGCCACAACGCCTTTGTCTTGCCGCACCGACATGAGCCATTCGTCCATCGACTCGCCGGCAGCCGGTTTAGTCCAGGCATAATCCGTATCATTCAGTCCGGCCCACGCCAGCAATTTGTATTTGCCAGGATCAAGGTTTAAACGAATGCGATTCTCTTGTAGCGTTTCGGTCGGGAGGGATTGCGAAGACAGGAACTTTCCATCACCATCAAAAATGAAAAGCTCGGCCGTCTTCGCTTCCTCCTGGCAAACCAACTCATGTTGGAATGCGTCGGCAAACTTCATATTATGGGTATAAGTAAAGTGCAAATAATGATCGCAAGGCTTTAAATCTTCGTGGATATATTCGCAAGAGACCAAACCCAGCGTCAAAACAGCCCAAACGGGCAACAGCCGTAATAAGTAGGTATATGTTTTCATCTTGTCTGTATGCTTTCTGATTTATAAATAAATATCTTCACCATTCATTTGAGTCCAGTCTTCGACTGTAACCAAGACCTTAATCTTCACAGGATCGGGATCGGGATCAGGGTCAGGATCGGGATCGGGATCAGGATCAGGATCAGGATCGGGATCGGGATCAGGGTCGGGATCAGGGTCAGGATCGGGATCAACCGGATCTTCCCCATCCGGGTCCGGGAAAGGCACCTCGTCACCCAAACCATAAATTGAAGACACCAGCAGGCGGTAGATGTTGTTGCGCACGATGGCATATTCCATAATGCCCTTGGCGCCGTCGTTGTCGTCGTCAGAATGACGTACCCGCCATACATAATAACAGAGGCCGTTGTGGAACTCGCGCACCAGGGCACCCGTTCCTTCGGCAGCAGCCTCGGCCTTGGCCCGTGTGGGGTAAATCTTGTCTTTCACCCGGTAGAATGTCTCTCCTTCGGTGTATCCGTTCGGGGTATAGCGCACCTGGAAAACCACCATCGTGCGGTAGGCATCCAGCTGGGCTTCGCGGCTCATGGTATTCTCCAAGGTATAATCAAGGATCCGCCAGTCGCCCACCTGCTTGCCGGTACGGACCACGGCTTCCCACGCCGACTGTTTTTTGTCAAACGAGGTATAATAATTGTCGTATAAGCTTGCCAACGAAGAATTGACCGGACTGGCCGTCTTCTTCAAGCTCCACGGATCGACCACGTAGTTCTGCTGCACGCCACCCTCGACCGGCAGCTCATCACCCAGGTAGGTAACCGGCGAAGCGCTCGTCAGGGCACCGTTGTCCGGCATCGCCGTCCGTTTCAGCAGATACGAGCCTTCAGCCATCTTGTTGAGGACCACGGCTCCCACCAGCGAAGCCTTCGCCCGGCCATAGACCTCGTCGTTCACATCAAAGACATCAACCTTCGCCCGGAAATCAATCCGTGCCGCTACCCGTTCTACTTCCACCACCGCATTGGCCGGTTCGTTCTTCGGATTGCCGCAGAGCGTCACCTTGTCGGCCGTATGTCCGTCGGAAGTCATCACGAAGCGCGAGTAATCGCCCCCGCTTTCCGTCCAGGCCTTCGTTAGGATATAATCGCGTATACCTCCCAAGGTCTTACCCTGCAACTGGGCACGCATATCCCCTGTATTGGTCACGACCAGCAAATCATATTCTCCGGCCGGCAAATTCACCTGTACCGGTTCGGTGCGGTTGTCGCCTACCAACTTATCACGGTCAAAATAGAAGATCTTATCAATCGGCGTATCGGCAGCCGCATTGCTCTGCTGATCGGCCTGATAAAAGAAGAGCATCAGGTCGTCAATGCGATTTTCATAATCCAACCCCGTCTCCGAGCCGTCGCCCGGTTCTCCCCCGGTAGGATTCGAGCGCGTGGAGATGCCCGAAGCCTTCGTCACTTCCAGGACGAAATAGGCACCCTCGCCTTCAGGCCCGCCACCGGCATCCTGCGTCAGATCCATTTCAGAAGAGCAGGACATCAATCCGCCAACCAGGCACATCCATCCAAAAACTGTCCACCTCTTCATATCTTATTCCTTTCGTTTCGCGTTAATCTGATCTAAATTCTTTTGCGCCGCGTCTGCGATTGCCGGATCAGCCGCCTGCAAGTTCAAAAGCTTTTCAGCCTCATCCAACTTCCCTTCCAGCATCAGGATGGAAGCCTCGGCCAGTTGCTTTTCGGGGCAGTCGTTGGCCTTGGCCAGGTAGCGTTTCGCCTTGTCGAGCTGGCGGGTATTCACCGCACTGATCGCCGCATTCAGGTTGGATACTGCATCCTCCGGATACATACGAACCGCAATTTCGAACACTTCGTTGAACGGTTCGCTGCCGGTCTCATAGGTCTCGGCCACCAGGAACATTTCATTCAAGCTCAGCTTTGAGGGATCAGACTGGATAATCTGTTTTGCTTCGTCGACCGAGAAATTACGGATATGATAGTTCACCCGGTAGTCGGAATGACGCAAAGACGGATAAACATCACGCAGCAGAATCTTATATGAAGAGCCACCGTTCAGCGATTTCAGTTTCCATTCACGGGCATCCCAGTCGGCCGGTTCGTCGGCACGGATGATGGCAAGCAATTCTTCCTTATCCGGCAAGTTGCCTTTTTCTACAGCCGCTTCCAGACCTTCCCAGTCTTCCGGTTCAAAATCGACAGTCAGTTCCACGCCCGAGAGGTCGTAGTGTTCTTTTACATAATCCAATAAAGCTTTGGCGCGGTTTTCAGCCAAATAAGCATTTCCCTTATACGTACCTTCGGGAGAAGCATATCCCTTGATCGACAGACTGGTAATCGTCGCATACGGATCGTTCTTCACCGCTTCGACCGTCTGCTGGATCTTCTTCAATTCGGCCGGGTTGTTCCGATAGTCCGGATGAATGGCTGTCTGGTTCACCGGGAAATCCAGATAAGCACTACCGTCCAAATGGCGAGCCTTCACCGCTTCGGGAGCCGGTTTCACATACACCAGCATCGGGTCGATAACAACCGGTTCGGCAAAATTCAGGGCAAACAATTTATCCCGGTTTTGCGACAAGGCTTTCCAACCGCAGCCGCAGTCGTCCATCACCAACGTCACATCCGCCTTCTCCATCCAGTCGGCATACGGAGTGCGGGCCAGGTAATCTACCTGCTGTTCTGTATCATTATAGCGTCTAATTTCCAATTCCTTCTTATCAGTCCGTTCCATGCGTTCGTACAGGATGTGGCGTACTTTCCCGTTAATAATAATCGGGTCTAACGCCCGGATGCTGTCACCACTCTCTACCAAGGGTGTACAAACCAACGACTGGTTGCGCGAGATCTGCATCGAACTGATATCGGCCTTCATCGTAATGACCAAGTCCTCCCCTACACGTTCAGCGTTCTTTTCCTTCACTAAAAAAGTACCTTCCTCAGGATTTTGGGCATACAAGAATGACGTACACCCCAACATATAGATTAATGTATAGAGCTTTTTCATACCTTCACGTTTTTAAAATAAATAAATTGCACTGACAGCCGCCTGAGTAGGACCCACATAATGTTTTTTAACGGTTTCCATCTTGGTTCCACAATTGGCACAAGGATATTTATCCGATTCCAGATACAAATAGCCTATACCCAACGTGGCCTCAATATTCCAGTGCTTACCTAGAACCCAGCTGTATCCATAGCTGATACCGGCGCCTGTACCCCATCCCTGATGGCGTTCATTCTCGGTACCCAACCATTTAATGTCAGACACGTTGTAAATCAAATAAGGTACATGCAATCCCAGGAAATGTCCGTGATAAGTCTCACAAAACCAATAGCGTAGTTCGGGATGAACTCTGAAATGTTTAATGGATTTTCCAAAACTGCCATCATCTTTTTTACCTGTAAAAGGATTCAATCCGGCTTCCACATCCAGGCTCCAATGTCTGGCAAGGCGAAATTCCAACCCCAAGTTTGGAGTTGCTGTAGCCCAATACAAAGCATTGGTCTTAATACCCACGATAGCCCCTTTCTCCTTTTGGAGATCTGTTTGTGCCATGACTGTAAAAGAAATAGCACATAAAAGGCATGTAAATAACAATCGCTTTATCATAACCTTAGTTTTATCTTTGTTTCCGTTTATAAAATCTTATCAAATAATAATCTTGTTCTTGGTCTTTCTTGTACGTAATACAAAATTCATCAGGGAAAATTCTTGTATCAATAACTATTTTTGATACACCCACAAAAACAATGGAGTATTAGTTTAGCAATCGACATTTAACTCTATAAACTGTTCATTAGCTATCTACTTTACTCTCACTTCATAAGTATTATTATTTGTCATTTCACGCTACAAACGTATGACTTTTAATTTTATAAAGCAAATTTAAATGTGATTATTTTTTGATTAAAATCAAGTCAGTCCATCCCGAACTAAGTTTTAAAGATTATAAACACCAATAAAACAATTATTTAATTAAATCTATAAAGAAAATAAGCACTCATTCATATATATATTTGTTTTTCCCAAGGACCAAAAGCAAAATCTTTCAACTTTTCCTACATATCCCTCAATTGTTAATTCTTAATCGCTATCTTTGCAAACTCATTACGATACATCTAATAATTTATGATTTCTATAGACGGATTGACAGTTGAATTTGGAGGAAGTACTCTTTTCCAGGACATATCTTTTGTAATTAATGAAAAAGACCGGATCGCCCTGATGGGAAAAAACGGAGCCGGCAAATCAACCTTGTTGAAAATCCTGGCAGGTGTTCGCGAACCAACTCGTGGAAAAGTTTCTGCACCGAAAGATACGGTTATTGCCTATTTGCCCCAACATCTGATGACAGAAGACGGACGTACCGTTTTTGAAGAAACAGCACAGGCTTTTGCGCATCTGCATGAAATGGAAGCAGAAATTAATGCGATCAATCATCAACTCGAAACCCGTACCGATTATGAATCGGATGAATATATGCAACTGATCGAACGGGTTTCAGCCTTGAGCGAGAAATTTTATTCGATCGAGGAAATCAATTATGATGCCGACATTGAAAAGACGTTGCTAGGTTTGGGCTTTGAGCGGGAAGATTTTAATCGCCAGACCAGCGAATTCAGTGGCGGCTGGCGAATGCGTATCGAACTGGCCAAATTACTACTCCAAAAGCCGGATGTCTTATTGCTCGACGAGCCTACGAACCATCTGGATATCGAATCTATTCAATGGCTGGAAGACTTTTTGATTGAGAGTGGACAAGCGGTGGTTGTGATCAGTCACGACCGTGCTTTTGTCGATCATATTACCACACGTACCATTGAAGTGACAATGGGACGTATCTATGATTATAAGGTAAATTATTCCCAATACCTGCAACTGCGGAAAGAACGTCGCGAGCAACAACAAAAGGCTTACGACGAACAGCAGAAGTTTATTGCCGAAACGAAAGAGTTCATCGAGCGGTTCAAAGGAACTTATTCCAAAACCCTGCAAGTACAAAGCCGGGTGAAGATGCTGGAAAAACTGGAATTGCTGGAAGTGGACGAAGAAGATACATCGGCTTTACGATTGAAGTTTCCACCTTCACCCCGTTCAGGATCTTATCCGGTAATCATTGAGGATGTATCTAAGAGCTACGGCGACAAGACTGTTTTCCGTCATGCCAACCTGACCATCGAACGTGGTGACAAGATTGCTTTCGTGGGACGTAACGGAGAAGGTAAATCAACCTTGGTAAAATGTATCATGAAGGAAATCGAACACGAAGGCAAACTGACCATCGGGCATAATGTCATGATTGGTTATTTTGCCCAAAACCAGGCATCCCTGCTCGATGAAAACCTGACGGTATTCCAGACGATTGATGATGTGGCCAAAGGTGATATCCGAAATAAGATCAAAGACTTGCTGGGCGCCTTTATGTTTGGAGGAGAGAACTCAGCGAAAAAGGTAAAGGTTTTGTCAGGTGGTGAACGTACCCGTCTGGCCATGATCAAACTGTTGCTTGAACCTGTCAATTTACTGATTCTTGACGAGCCGACCAACCATTTGGACATGAAGACAAAAGACATCCTGAAACAGGCATTGCTTGACTTTGACGGAACACTGATTGTCGTATCACACGACCGTGACTTCCTAGATGGTCTGGTAACGAAAGTCTATGAATTCGGCCATCAACGTGTAACAGAGCATTTGGAAGGTATTTACGAATTCATGCAACGGAAGAAGATGGAGAATCTGCGTGAGCTGGAAAGAAAGAACTAAATCTTTCCAGCCATGATAACCAATCATTATAAAAACAAGAAACCTGTATGAAAGAATTACAGCAATTGCTCAAGAAGTTTTTCGGATATTCCGAGTTTCGTCCGTTACAGGCCGAAATCATCCAACATATCTTGCAAAAGAAAGATGCGTTGGTATTAATGCCTACGGGTGGTGGTAAATCAATTTGCTATCAGCTGCCTGCTATTTACCTGCCGGGTATTACATTAGTCATCTCTCCGCTGATTGCCTTGATGAAAGATCAGGTAGAGGGACTGATAGCGAATGGTATTCCGGCAGCATCATTGAATAGTATGATGAGTGACAGCGAGCAGCAGCAAGTCAAACAACTTTGTATCCAAGGGAAGATCAAGTTACTTTATATTTCGCCCGAACGGGTAAAGGCTGAAGCCGACTGGTTCTTGCCTCGCCTGGATATATCGTTGATAGCCATTGACGAAGCTCATTGTGTATCACACTGGGGACATGATTTCCGTCCAGAATATACGCAACTGGCTATTCTGAAAGAACGTTTTCCCAACGTTCCGGTCATTGCGTTGACTGCTACCGCCGACAAAGTGACCCGAACAGATATTATCGAGCAACTCAGACTCAATAATCCTCAAGTATTTATTTCGTCTTTCGACCGGCCGAATCTATCACTGACGGTGCGCCGAGGATTGAACAAGAAAGAGAAGATCAAATCTATTGTTCACTTTATACGCCAACATCGAGACCAATGTGGGATCATCTACTGCATGAAGCGGAGTGACACAGAGATGTTGGTAGAAGAACTGTCGTTATTCCAAATCAAGGCAACCGCCTATCATGCGGGATTATCTCCACAAAAAAGGGAACAGGCTCAGAATGATTTCATCCACGACCGGGTAGATGTTGTCTGTGCAACAGTTGCCTTCGGAATGGGTATTGATAAAAGCAATATCCGCTGGGTAATCCATTTCAATATGCCGGGAAGCATTGAGAACTATTATCAGGAAATTGGCCGTGCCGGACGAGATGGAGCCAAGAGTGATACGTTGTTGTTCTATTCCATGAGTGATTTAATTGTCCTCCGCCAATTTGCAGAAGAAAGCGGACAAGTAGAAGTTAATCTGGAGAAGCTCAACCGAATGCAGCGGTATTGCGAAACAGATGTCTGCCGTCGTCGAATCCTGCTCAGCTACTTTGGAGAAGAGGTGGAAAAGGATTGTGGAAACTGCGATGTATGCAAAAACCCACCACTACGTTTCGACGGAAGTATTTTAGTGCAAAAAGCACTCAGTGCCGTAGTTCGTACCAATCAGCAAATCGGGGTTGAAATGCTGATTCATATCCTGCGTGGAGCAGCCCGAACAGAACTGACAGAAAAAGGATTCCACCATATTAAAACGTACGGAGCCGGTCGTGACCTTTCGTATATGGAATGGAAAGAATACATTTATCAGATGATTCAGTTAGGTTTTCTGGAAATTGATTATGCCCATGCCAACCGATTGAAGGTTACAGCTCTTGGCACAAAGGTGTTGTATGGAAAGGCTACGGCCCAGCTAGCCCAATATATTCCACCGGAGCCTGAGAAAAAGAAAGCGAAGACTGGTTCTGAGAAAAAAGGATTCAAAGCTCAGCCAATCCGTCCGATCGAGTCAGAGTCTGTGGATGAAATTCTATGGGATGCTTTAAAACAACTCCGCAAACAACTGGCCGACCGAGAATCGCGTCCGGCATACCATATCTTTACGGATGATTCACTCGAAGACATGGTTGCTCAAAAACCGATCACACTGGGAGATTTCAATCTTATCCGTGGTGTAGGACAAATCAAGTTGGAAAAGTATGGCCGGGTATTTGTTTCTCTTATCCGTTTCGTACTGAAGTTGCCGAAGTTAGAGGGATAGGGTTTGCCAAACGAAATACGATATTTGGGGTAAAAAATAGTGGCGGAACAAACAATATTCCATTGTCTATTCCGCCACTATTCGTTTCTATAAAAAGAAAGGATATTCTTTCTCTCGAGGTATTTACTTAACCAAAAAGCGCTTTGTCAGTCCATCAAAAGCATCGATCCGGCGATCCCGGAAG